>Ga0116216_10000035_pt1 | contig 128594 bp, 114 predicted proteins | sample Sb_taG_11_FD_89696 | JGI IMG/M metagenome (GOLD analysis project Ga0116216, IMG submission 89696) | Peat soil microbial communities from Weissenstadt, Germany - Sb_50d_3_AS metaG | ecosystem: Environmental > Terrestrial > Soil > Wetlands > Peat | place: Germany: Weissenstadt | collected... | reverse complement strand
TCAGGTGACGGCGCCGGTCACGTCGGGCCGGCGGTTTCCCGGCTCGGCGGTGCTTGACGACGGCCGGTGCCGTCGTAGATCCGCCGCCTCGGGCGGCGATGTTGCGGGCGCCCACGATGTCGCGGTGCCCGGTGTGCCCGCAGTGCGGACAGCTGAACTGACGCCCCTTGGGTTTAGGGGTGCGCTGGTGGCACTGCGGACAGGTGGACGAGGTCCCCCGTTCGTCGACGAGGAGAAGGGCGATCCCGGCCACCTCGGCCTTGTCGCCGAGCGCCCCGAGGAGATGGGTGCGCCGCCAGGCGGTGCCCACCCGGCGGTTCTGGACCCGGCCGGTCTTTTGCCGGGCGATGCCTCGCAGGTCCCCCACCACCAGGGTGGCGACGCCAGCACCCCTCGCCCACTCGACCAGGGTCTTGGCCGCCTGGTGTTGCATCTGATGCACCCGGCGACGGTGCTTCGCCTCGGCCCGGCGTTGGGTGGCCCGGAGCTTGCGCCAGCGCCTCGAGCCCCGCTGGCCCCGTCGGGGGGTCTTCGGGGCCAACTTCTTTTGCCGGGCCTTGGTGTCGGCCAGGTGGAGGCGTTCTTCGGCCCGGATGGCCCGGCCCGAGACGAGGAGGGCCTCGTTCCCAGAGGTGGCGGCGAAGGGGTGGATGATGCCGAGGTCCACCCCGGCGACGCCCTCGCCGGGAGGGTCGGAGCGTGGCACCTCGGCCGTCACGTCGAGACAGAGCCGCCCGGCCTCGGCGAGGAGGGTCACCGAGCGGACGTCGGCCTCGGGATAGGGGAGGGCCCGGGCCAGGCGGAGGCAGAGCTCTTGGGTCCCCCGGGCGGTCGAGAGCCGCACCCGCTGGCCCTCGAGACAGAAGGTGCCGGCGTAGTAGCGCAGCGGCATGAGGCGCCGCCGCCGTCTCGGGTAGCGGGCGTCCTCGCCCCGGCGCTTGCGCTTGGCCGTCTCCATACAGGCGTCGGCGTAGCGCCGGACGACCGAGCGGAGAGCGGGCACCGAGAGCTCGCCCACCCGCACCCCGGCCACCTCCCGGCAAAACTCCTGGTAGTTGAGGAGCGGCCGGCCACATCTTGCGAACCGGTAGCGGTTGAGCTCGATGAGCCCCGCCCACACGTCGCCGCCGGCCACGAGCAGGGCCCAGCAGCGCCTGGCCTGGGCCGGGGTGACCCGCAGTCTGACCCGGGCCGTCCGGTAGACGAGGGGGACGCTGTTGCTGTTCCGCTTCCTGGGCACCCCGGCAGTGTCGCCCCGGGGTGTAACACCTCGAACGTTACCGGTCGCGGCACTAGCCCTGAGCGACGCGGCCCCGCACTGGCCACGCGCCACTAACCTCCAAAGAAGCAGATGAAAGCAGGTACGCCATGTTGGCAAGTGCGGGTGTAGGCGTGGTGGTGGTCGGGATCGTGGTCGGGGTGGCGGTCGTCGCCGTCCTCTGGGCACTCCTCCGGTCTCTCAAGATCGTCCAGCAGGGCAGCGTCGGGGTGGTGAAGCGCCTCGGGGAGTACAAGTCCATCCGCCAACCGGGCGTGACCGTGCTCCTGCCCTGGGCGGACCGCATGGAGAAGGTGTACATGCGGGAGTTCCCGATGGTCGGTGACCGCCAGGCCGTCATCACCCGGGACAACGTGGCCCTCATGGTGAGCGCCACGATCTTCTGCCAGGTCATCGACGTGAAGGCGGCCCTCTTCGAGATCAACGACTTCGTGCTGGCCGTCGATCAGCTCTCGCGCACCGCGCTGCGGGCGGTGTTCGGTGAGCTGACGCTCGACCAGTCGCTCTCCGAGCGCGAGACCATCAACTCGAGGATGCAGGAGCACATGGCCGACGCCACCATGAAGTGGGGTGTGCGGCTCAACCGGATCGAGATCCTCGACATCACGCCGCCCAACAATGTGCTCCAGGCCATGTCCGAGCAGAAGGAGGCCGAGCAGCACAAGCGGGCCGCCATCTTGAAATCCGAGGGCGACCAGCAGGCCCAGGTGAACGCGGCGCAGGGCCGCAAGCAGGCGGCGGTGCTCGAGGCCGAGGGGGCCAAGCAGGCGGCCATCCTGGCGGCCGAGGCCCAGCAGCAGGCCCTCACGCTCCAGGCCGAGGGCGAGAAGCAGGCCCGGCTGCTCCGGGGCGAAGGGGAAGCGGCGGCGCTGAGCGCCATCGACAAGGCGACGATCAACCCGAACACGCTCGCCGTCGTGCAGCTGCGGGCCCTCCAGGCGGTGGCTTCCGCGCCGAACACGAAGCTCGTCGTGCCCTACGAAGCGGCGGGGCTCGTCGGCGGGGCTCAGGTGCTCGTCCAGGCCCTCCAGCACTCGGGTGAGCAAGTCCCGCCGGTCCCGGTGGCCGGCAACGGCGCGGTGCCCGAGGGCGGCGGCGCCGGCGGCTGAGCTCTAGAACGTCCGCCGCGTGCGGCGGCGGACCTCTCAGGACTTCGCCGGGCCGACGCTCAGGGCGTTGACTCGGTCGAGGATGTCGCTGATCGCCGTGTCCTGGGCCTTCAGGTGCAGCTGGATCTGCAGCGCCTCGTGCAGGACGGCGTCGGCGTCCTTGTAGGTGTCCTCGGCCCGCTTGTCGGCTGCTCGGGCCTGGATGTTCTGCCCCACGATGATGATCGGGAGGAGCACCAGCTGGAGGAAGTAGCTCGAGAGCCACGCCACGATGATCGTGAAGTTGTGGCTGTTGATGGCTGACGGCAGGGCCACGAGCGAGATGCACGTGAAGAGGTAGGCGCACCACATCGTGCCGACGACGACGGTGATGAACAGGCCCACCCGCGCGTTCACCCGTTGGATAGGCGTCTGCCGTTTGACTTGGTCGTGGACCTTGGCGGGCCCGCTGAGCTTGCGCTCCGCGATGCGCGGGTGCGGCATGTGGGTGTAGAGGATGGTCATGGCCCCATCGTGACAGCCCGGTGGCCGGCCACGGGGACCGGACGACGATCAGCCGGTCGACTCGAGCAACCAGCGGAGCCCGCCGGCCAGGTAGCGGAGATGGGTCGGCGTCTCCCAGGCCAGCGGGAAGTGGCCGAGCGCGCTGTAGAAGGTGGCGGCCTTGCCGTCGCGGTGGCACCAGGCGAGCGGGAAGCCCGAGGGCGGGGTGCGGGCTTCGGCGACCGACATGTCGAGGTCCTGGTCGGGCGACAGGCGCAAGAGCACGTGGGCGTCGGGTCGGAGGTCCTTGAAGAGGTAGAGCTCGTCGTGCCAGGCCCAGGTGGGACCGAGGTGCTCGGTCGCCGGATGGGACCGGTCGACCACGTCGATGTCGAGGGACTGGGTCCAGGGGTGGCCGTCGAAGCGGCCGCCGAGCATGGTCCCGTACTCGGGCCAGGTGTGCGAAGCGTCGCTCGCCGAGTGCACGCCGAGGAGGCCGAGACGTCCGTCTCGCCAGGCGGCGCCGAGCGCCTCCTTCTGGGCCGGCGTGAAGGGAGTCTCCCCGATGGTGAAGAGGGCGAGCACCCCGCCCGCCTCGATGTCGTCGATACCGAGGTCCTCGGTCGTAGCCAGGTGGCGCGGCTCGAGCCCCGCCATCGAGCCGAGCTCGCAGAGGGCCACGGTCGCCTGGGTGAGGACGCCGTGGACGCCGGCCGGGCCGTGCTCGTAGGGGGCCACCTCGGTCAGCACGAGCATCCGTCCGCTTGCCATGCGTTGCTCCCAGCGCTCGGCCGCCGGCGGCGACCCTGGCACCCACGTTACGCCGGGGCGCTCAACCGGGCGTTTGGTCCCCAGGCGGCCCGAGGCGCTCGCCGACGATGCGCCGCAGGGCCCGGACGTCGGCCTTGCCGCTCGGGAGGTAGGGGACGTCCTCCTCGCCGAGGGTGACCACCTCGCGGGGCACCTTGTAGGACGACAGGCGCTCCTTGGCCGAACCGAGCAGCCCCGCCACGTCGAGGTCGTCGGGGTCGTCGGCCACGACGACGGCCACGACCGCCTCACCGACCAGGCGGTCGGGGACGCCGAAGACATAGGCCGCCTTCACCACGGGGATGGAGGCGAGCACCGCCTCGACCTCGAGGGGTGCCACGTTCGAGCCGCTGCTCTTGATCATGTCGCCGCGTCGGCCGGTGAAGAAGAGGTGACCCTCCTTGAAGTAACCGAGGTCGCCGGTGTGGAACCAGCCCTCCTCGTCGAAGGTCGACTCCCGCTCGTACTTGTAGAGGCCCTGGAGGAGGCTGTAACCGCGCACACAGATCTCGCCCTCGACGCCCTCGGGGAGGGTGTCGCCGGTCAGCGGGTCGGCGATGCGGTGGGCCACGCCCGGCAGCGGGCGACCGAAGGAGCCGTAGAGGTGCTCGGGCAGCGGCTCGGCCATCTCGAGCGCGGGCACGCCCGTGTGCGGCCCCGAGGTCTCGCTCATACCGAGGGAGTTCGGCATGGTGCGCCCACCGTGCGGCGCGTCGCGCATGCGTCGGAAGGCGGCCGTCGCCTCGGGCGGGCGCGCCGCGAACGTCGGGTGGAGCACGATGCGCTCCAGGGCCCGCCGTGACCAGATCGTGGCCCGGGTAGGGGGCAGCCGCTCGGCCAGGTCGAGCACGGGCTCGGGGTCCAGCCGCTCGAGGCAGAGCAGCGTCGGCCCCGTGTGGAGGGCGGCGAGCAGCGTGAGGTTGAGGCCGCCGACCCAGAAGAAGGGGAGCCCGGCGAGGATCCGCTCGTCGGGGCCCACCCCGAACATGTCGGCCAGGCGGGCCGCGTGCCGGACTTCGCTCCCGTGGCTGTGCACAACGCCCTTCGGGTCACTCGTCGTGCCCGAGGTCCAGATGGTGACGAGCCAGTCGGCCGGCGTCACCTCGCGCTCGACCGCCGCGAGGAGCTCGTCGTCCGGACCGCCGGTCGGCGCGTCGGGGTCCAGCGGCTCGGCCCAGCCCCGGTCGCTCGGCCCGACCGTGTGCACCCGGCGCAGGAACGGGACGGCCTCGAGGAAGAGCGGTGGCGCCGGCTGGTCGGCCAGGCCGGACACGGCCGATTCCACGAAAGCCAGGTGGTCCTGGCCGAACAGGCGGGCCGGCACCACGAGGTGCGAGGTGTCGGAGAGGCGGAGCGTGGACCGCAGCTCGGCCGGCTTGAAGAGCGTGCTGAACGGCATGACGAACGCCCCGATGCGGCCGGCCGCCAGGAACAGGGCCACCCCGTCGGGGCTGTTCGGGAACATGAGGCCCAGCCGGGTGCCCTTGCCCACGCCCCGGGCGAGGAGGTGGAGGGCGTAGCGCCGGGAGAGGGCCTCCATGTCGGCGTAGGTGAAGTGGAAGTCCGGACCGACGAGGAAGTCCCGGTCCCCGTGGTGGGCCACCGAGTGGGCGATGAGGTGGGGGAGCGTCGGCGAGAAGTCGAAGAGCGGCTCGACCGTCGGGGCCGGCCCGGCCGGGGTCATAGCTCCTACGTTCTCTCCCACCCGGCGGCCGGCGCCAACCGGGCGCAGCCGTTGGGTGAGGCCGGGAGGTCAGTCGGGGAGGGCCCGGCCCACGATCTCGTCCCGAGTGGCCCCGATCGAGGCCGCGGCCCGGGTGATGAGGCCGTCGAGGTAGACGGCCAGGTGGAGGACGACGGTCCTCGGCTCGCCCGCCAGGAGCGGAACCGGCTCGGTGGAGCGGTCGAGCGCCGAGGCGGCGAGAACGGCGCGGCGAACGCCGAGGAGGAGGGCCGGGGCCTCCTCCAGGCCGGCCCCGGCCCGGCGCAGCCAGAGGCTGAGGCCGAGGGGGAGGAGGAGGCTGCCTTCGGCCAGGTCGTCGGGCTCGAGGGCGGCCAGCCCGCGGGCCAGCTCAGGCACGGCGTCGGCCCGTTCTGCCCCGCTCCCTACCACCTGGTCCTCACCTCCTCCCTCTTCATCGGCCCTGGTGGCGACCACCGGGACCTCCAATGCCTTTCAGTGTCCCAAGGGGTTGTGACAAAGTGGTGGACCGCCGTTGACCAGGACGGCCCCGTCGCGTCGGAGGTGGTGATGGCACGACCGATCTGGACCGGTTCGCTCAGCTTCGGGCTGGTCAGCCTGCCGATCTCCCTGTTCCCGGCCACGAAGGACAAGTCCATCCACTTCAACCAGTTCGAGGAGGGCACCTCGGACCGGATCCGCTACCGCAAGGTGAACGAGCGGACCGGCGAGGAGGTCGACAACGCCCGGATCGTGAAGGGCGTGGACGTGGGCGGCGGGGAGTACGTGATCCTCTCCGACGAGGAGCTGGCGGCGGCCGAGCCCGAGCGTTCCCGCAACATCGAGATCACCGACTTCGTGGACCTCGACGACATCGACCCCGTCTACTACCGCACCACCTACTACCTGGCCCCCCAGGGCGAGCCGGCCACCAAGGCCTACGCCCTCCTGCGCAAGGCGATGGCCGAGTCCAACAAGGTGGCCGTGGCCACGCTCGTGATGCGGGGCAAGGAGTACCTGGTGGCGGTGCGACCCGAGGAGGACACCCTCGCCCTCGAGACCATGTACTTCGCCGACGAGGTGCGCTCACCGAAAGACGAGGTGGGCGAGCTGCCGGAGAAGGACAGCTTCTCGACGAAGGAGCTCTCGACGGCCCAGCTCCTCATCGACGCCATGACCACAGCGTGGGATCCCGAGCAGTACCACGACACCCACCGGGCCCGGGTGGAGGAGCTGATCGAGCAGAAGCATCAGGGCCACGTGATCGTGACCGAGCTGCCGCCGCCGAAGGAGACCGGCGTCATCGACCTGATGGCCGCGCTGCAGGCGAGCGTGCAGGCCACCAAGCGCGAGCGTGAGCGGGCCGGCAGCCGGGCAGAGAAGCACACCGCTAAGGCCCCGGCCGCCCGGGCCAAGACGCCGGCCAAGTCCGTCACGAAGCGGGCGACCCCGGCCAAGAAGGCCGCGCCGGCCAAGAAGGCCACCAAGGCACCGGCGGCCCGCGCCCCCCGTCGCAAGGCCTCCTGAGCGGGCGCTCAGGCGGCGCCCGAGATCGACGACAGCGGCACCGCTCCGGATGGGGCGCTCGTCGTCACGGCCTCACCCCAGTTGCTGAAGACGGCGTTCTCTCGGTAGCCAGCGTTCTTCGTCGTCACGACGAGCGAACCGCCGAGGGGATAGTGGGGGCCGGTGGCGGAGACGAAGAGGGCGTTCGAGCCGCCGCTACCGGTGACCGACGCCGGCGCCGTGCCGAGCACGCTCGCCACCCGGTGGCCGTGCAGTTTGATGGTCCGTCCGAACTTGAGCGGGCTCGTCGGCAGGTAGCTGTTGAGCTCGGCCTCGAGCGTGAGCGTCCCCGCGATGGCCTCGTACGGGTTGTCGCCCGACGACACCGAGATCCACTTGCCGGCATACGCGGTGGCCTCCGCGCTCGACAGGCTGAGGGCCGAGGTCAGGAAGGCCGAGCTGCCACGGACGTAGATCGTCGCGTCGTGCAGGAGGACCTCGAACGACTCGGTGCCCTGGACGACCTCCTCGGCCGCGCCGGCGCTGATCTTGCCGATGAGCGTCACCTGGTGCTTCCCGCTCGTCGTCACGTCGAGGAAGTGCATCGAGCCGGCCCGGTTGGCCGCCTGGACCGCCGTCTGCACCACTGCGTAGGGACGGAGCGAGGAGAAGGGCGGGGGACCGGTCGGCGCACTCGAGCAACCGGCCGCCGCGGCGACGACGAAGAGCCCCACGAAGAGGCGACGGGCCCTGAGCACCGGGGCAGGTTAGTCCGGGCCCGAGAGACGGTGACCTCGCGCGCCGCGCCCGGCGCCGCTTCGTCGCGTGGTCACCGGCGCGTCACCCGGCGTTCACCTGTCGGCCGGCGCGTGCGCGCCGGGGGTACGGGTTCAACCCGGGCGTTGCACCTCGATGGTGCCGTCCTTCGGCATCGGGGCCTTGAACCACCGCTCGGGCGTGTCCTCGATGATGGCCACCATCGTGGGCATCCCCATGAAGCTCTCCTCGACCCGGCCCACCGTGAGCACGTCGCCGTTGCCCAGGCGGACCCGGTCGCCGGTCCGCACGTCGGTCACGGCCATCGAGGTCCATTCGCCAGCCACGGCCCCATCCTGACCGGCGGCGGCCGGCCGCGCCACCGTTCTCGGGCCGTCCGGCCGCCCCCTACCATCGGGTCCGATGTCGCGCGCCGTCCCCCGTCGTCTGGTGGTGGCCGGGGTGGCCCTCGCCGTGGTCGGCTCGATCACCGCCATCGTCTTCGCCGTGGCCCAGGCCGCCTGCAACGGCGCCAACCAGCGGGCCGACCTCGTCGGGCTGACCCGGGAGTCGTGCACCGCCCAGACCACGGGTGCGGGGGTGGGAGTGGGGGTGCTCGTGGTGGGCGCCCTCCTGCTCGTGGCCGGGGCGCTGGCCACGACGCCCCGGTTCACCCGGCCCGACGAGGAGGAGCGTGACGACGGACCGGACGCGTCCCCGGGCGAGGAGACCGGACCGCCGGACCGCCTGTTCTGAGGGCCGGGCTACCCGGCCCGGTTGAAGACGTCCTTACCGAAGGGGCGGAGACCGGCGGCCCCGGCCAGGCCGAGGTGGCCGTGGCCGTCGCTGCCCCCGGTCGTGAGCCCGAGGAGGTCCTCGTAGCTGCGGAGGGCCGAGTAGTGGTTGTAGGAGCCGGTCGTGTCGGTGCTACCGGCCACGAGATAGCGCGGGTTCAAGAGGAGCGCTCCCACCTGGCCGCCGCCGGGGTACTGGTCGGTCGTGGCCCCGGCGTTGCCCGGTGACGCGGTGTTCGGCCCGGGTTGCTCGTTGCAGCACGCCGCGCCGTAGGCCGGGTTGGCCGACGGGTCGACGTCGGCTTCGTCGAAGGTGATGACGACGAGCGTGTCGCCCTCCCGGTAGGCCGGGGAGTTGAAGAGGAGCGGCATCCAGTGCTGGAGGAAGAGGTCGGCCCCGACGAGGCCGCCGGTCGGGCCACCGGCGCTGTTCGGCCCGGCGCAGGTGCCGTCGTGCCCGTCGTTGCACAGGTTCGGCGTGATGAAGGCGAAGTGCGGCGTCGTGGCCGCTCGGGCCAGGTCATGGGCCAGGTGGCCGCGCGGGTCGGGCCGGCCGTTCGAGAGGAGCGTGCCGAGCGGCACCACGTTGGCGTCGCACACGGCCGGGTCGTTGGTGATCGAGCGGAACCACACGAACGGGTTGTGGCGCGTCGTGTACTGGTCGGTCGCCGTGGCCACCTCGGCCGTGTCGGTCCGCCCCGGCAACGGGTGGGCGCAGTCCGTGCCACCGAGCGAGTCGGCCACGCCGCCGTCCCTCGACGGGTCGTTCCCCATGTCCTGGTTGTAGCCGCGCCAGGCGGCGACGTGGGTCGACGGGTTCGGCGGGTACTTGTGATCGAGCTGGTCGCCGATGGTGGCGACGATCCCGGGGTAGACGCAGCCGTCGCCCACCACTTGGCCGGGGCTCGTGGCCGAGCTCGGCGCCGGGTTGCCCGGCTGGACGTCGACGAAGGCGAAGTCGTGGTCGGCGCAGTCCGCCTGGGTGTCCTTCGTCGGGGCCTGCCCCGAGACCTGGGCGATGTAGTTGTCCAGGCTGTCGTGGCCGGTGCCGTAGTAGTGGGTGACGAGCTCACCCTTCTTGCGCAGGACCCCGTTCAGGTAGGTGGCCGGGGAGCCCGGGCCGAACGTGGTGGCGAAGCCCTCGTTCTCGAGATCGATCACGAAGATGTGGTTGATCTTCCCCGGTGGGAGCGCGGCGCGGAGCGTGGTGGCCGCGTCGGCCGGCGCCACGGGGGCGAGGGCGAGGAGCGGGAGGGCGGCGAGCGCCACACCGGCGAGGAGCGGGCGGTGAGAACGGGCGGGCATCGGGGCGTCGGACCTCAGGGCGGTGGGTTGCTGGAGGGATGGCCGACGCCCGGGGCGCCGGTCCACGAAGCCGCGCACCCTAGTGGAGCGACCGCGGCGCGCGAGGTCGCCCCTCGCTCAGAGCTCGTCGGGCGCGAGCACCGGCGGGAGTCCGTTGGGCCGAGCCCCCACGTGCAGCTCGAAGCCCGACCACCAGGGTTCGGCGTCGAAGGGGGAGGGCAGGCCGAGCTTCTGCCGGGCGAGGCACGCATCGCGGACCTCGCGCTTCAGCGCGCCGAGCGTGGCCAGGTCGCCTCCGCTCGCCCACCCGCTCTTCCAGAGGGTCTCCTCCCGGTGCCAGGCCCGGGTGCGGGCCGTGACGATGGCGTCCGTGAGCTCCTCGGCCTCCCGGCGGAGCGCCAGGTCCACCTCGGCGAGGACGTCGGCCGCCCGGAGCCACCCGTAGTCCATGTCGATGAGCATGAGGCCCGGTGAGACCTCGAACGGGCCGACGACGTCGACGATGGGGTCGATGACGGTGAGGCTGGCGCCGTCCGGGAGCGGGTAGCGCAGGTTCGTGAGCTGACGGTCGATGAAGGCCACGTCGCCCACGGCCCGGAGAAAGATCCCGACCATGTCCATCGAGGCGAAGTCCCGCCGGTCCGGCTGCGGCGAGAGCGGCACCGCCACCACCGCGATGATGCGCTCGGCCCCGAGGCGGACCGCCGCCTCGACCGGGATGTTCTGCACCACCCCACCGTCCACGTAGACGTCGTCGGCGAGGGCCCGTGGGGGGAAGATCATCGGCACGCTGGCCGAGGCCAGCATTCCCTCGATGACGTCGATCGGCCCGGCGCCCTCACCGGCGACCGGGGTCACCGCGTCGGACTCGACGATCGTCCCGTCCTCGGTGACGTAGCGGACCCGCCCGGAGCGCAGTGCGGTCACGGCTAACCGGAGCTCGAGGCCCGGCCGGGCAATGAGCGCCGGGTCGACGGGCTCGATGCCGTTCGGCCCGCCGTGGCGGAGCGCCCGGGCGAGCGGGTCGAGGGTGAGCATCGAGCCGCGCCCGCTGCGGAACCGCCGACGGGCCCGGGGCAGGGCCGGGACCACCTTGGCCAGGTCCGCGGCCAGGTCGAGGAGTCGCTGGCCCCGGGACGGGGCGGGCGGGACGACGCCCACCATGCCCGGTCCGTCGTCGCCGGGCACGGGGGGTCGCGTGCGGACGGTGATGTACTCGTCGATGGCCTTGCCGGCCGGCGTGCCGTCGAGGGCCTGCACCCACGCTTGGCGACCGAACAGGACGTCGGTGTGGGTGAGGGCCAGCAGGTCCTGTCGGAGCTGGCGGCTGCAGCGCTGGAACTCTTCGAGCGTCCGGGCCTGGGCGAGCACGCCACCGGCCAGCGAGCCGGCCGAGGCCGCGGTGATGACGTCGGGGACGACGGCGTGCTCCTCGACGAGGAAGCTGACGGCCCCGGCCTCGAAGGCCCCCTTCGTGCCGCCCCCGGCGAGCACGAAGGCCGTCTTCTTCCCGTCGCCCACCATGACCGCCCATGTTCTCACCGGGCCGGCCCGGCCGGAAGTTGGCTACGGGAGGTACCGGCTCCGCCCCTGGTCAGCCCCCCGGTGCCGCCGTCACGACCTCGAGGCGGGCCCCTTCGGCCAGGGCCACCTCGGCCCAGGAGGAGCGGGGGACGACCGCTTCGTCGAGGGCCACGGCCACCCCCTTCGGGCTGGGGCACGCCGCCCGCACGACGTCGGCCACGGTGCTGCCGGCGGGGAGCTCGAGGGGCTCCCCGTTGACGGTCACCCGCACCTCAGCGCGCCCCGACCGGACCGGTGCTCCATGCGCGGTGACGCGTCGCGTCGAAGGCGCCGAGGGCGCTCGGGAGCGGCGACCCGGTCAGGAGGTCGGCCACGGCTGCCGCGGTCAACGGCGCGAGGAGGATGCCGTTGCGGTAGTGGCCGGTGGCCACGGCCAGGCCCGGGACGTCGGTCCAGCCGACGAAGGGCCCGTTGTCGGGGGACCCGGGCCGGAGGCCGGCCGCCGACTCGGTCAGGGTGAGCTCGTCGATCCCGGGGACGAGCTGGCGGGCGTCGTCCAGGAGCGCGTGCACCGCGCCGGCCTGGACGGCCCGGTCGAAGCCCTTCTCCTCGACCGTCGCCCCGATGACGACCGAGCCGTCGGACCGCGGGACGAGGTAGCACGGTCGGCCCCGCACGAGACCGCGCACCGTCGTGGTCAGCAGCGGTCGGTCGCGGTCCCCCTGGAGGCGGAGGATGTGACCCTTCACCGGCCGCACTGGGGGGAGCGTGCCTGGCGCCACTCCGCCGAGGAGGGAGCTGCCGCAGCCGGCGGCCACCACGACCGAGCCGGCGGCGCGTCGTTCGCCCTCGGCGAGGCGCACGCCGCGGCACCGCCCGCTGGCGTCACGCTCGAGCTCGAGCACCTCGGCCCGTTCGATCTCGACGCCGGCCCCCTCGACCGCGGCGAGGAGGGCGGCGAGGAGCGCCCGGTTGTCGACCTGGTGGTCGCCCGCCACCCAGACCCCGCCGCGGACGCCGGGCGCGAGGGCCGAGACCAGCCGTCGGCATTCGGCCGGACCGAGGCGCTCGGCCTCGAGCCCGAGCGAGCGCTGCAGCTCGAAGAGCTCGTCGAGCACCGCCCGGTCGGAGTGGTCGAGGGCCACCTCGACCGTGCCGCACCGGCGGTAGCCGAGGTCCCGACCCGTCGCGGCGGACAGCTCGTCGGCGAAGCCCGCCCAACCGCGGGCCGCCTCGACGAGCAGGCCCACGAGGGCCTCCTCCCCGTAGTCCACCTCGGAGACCGGGGCGAGCATGCCGGCCGCCACCCACGAGGCGCCCCGGGCCGGCGCCGGGTCGACGACGCCGACCCGTAGCCCGCGACCGGCCGCCCGCCACGCCGCGGCCAGACCGATCACGCCGCCGCCCACGACGAGGGCGTCGGGGGAGCTCGTCACTGCACACGATCCTACGGTCGCCGGGCGCAGCGAGCGCCGAGTGGAGCGATGGCCAGGGGGTCGCGGGGTGACGTGTACGCTTTTGTTGCTGCCGGGCCAACGTCGTCCCGGGCGCCAGCAACGCCACGGACACATAGGACGCGGACCGCAGCCACCCGAGGCGGCGGCCGGACAGCCCGGAAGGAAAATGATGGCCCGATCGGCCCGACCGGGGGGCGGCGTCGCCGCACCCCACGGCCTCTACGATCCGGCATACGACCACGACGCCTGCGGCGTGGGCCTCGTGGCTGACCTCCAGGGTCGGGCCAGTCACGCCCTCGTCGAGACGGCCCTCGACGTCCTCCGCCGGCTCGCCCACCGCGGCGCCTCGGGGGCCGAGGTGGCCACGGGCGACGGGGCGGGGATCCTCCTCCAGGTGCCCCACCGGCTGCTCGCCGCGGCGGCCGAGGAGGCCGGCTTCACCTTGCCGGCGGCCGGTCGCTACGCGGTGGGCGCGGCGTTCCTGCCCCAGGAGGCCGACGACGCGGCCAAGGCCCGGGCCCAGGTAGCGACCATCGCCGAGGAGGAGGGGCTCGCCGTCCTCGGCTGGCGGGAGGTCCCCGTCGACGACCGCTCGCTCGGCCAGAGCGCCCGGCGGACCGAGCCCCGCATCGAGCACCTCTTCGTCGCAGCGAGGGATGCGGCGGCCGTCCCCGACCCGCTCGCCCTCGACCGCCTGGCCTTCGTCGTGCGCAAGCGGGCGGAGCACGCCGTCCACGACCTCTACTTCGCCTCGCTCTCGTCCCGGACCCTCTGCTACAAGGGCATGCTCACCGGTCACCAGCTGAGCGAGTTCTATCCGGACCTCACCGACGAGCGTCTGGAGAGCGGGCTCATGCTCGTCCACTCGCGGTTCTCGACGAACACGTTCCCGAGCTGGCCGCTGGCCCACCCCTACCGCTACCTGGCCCACAACGGCGAGATCAACACGCTGGCCGGCAACCGCAACTGGATGCACGCCCGCGAGGCCCTACTCGCCACGCCCCTCGTCCCGGGTGACCTCGCCCGGACCTACCCGATCTGCACCCCGGGGGCGAGCGACTCGGCCTCGTTCGACGAGGTGCTCGAGCTGCTCCATCTCGGCGGGCGGAGCCTGGCCCACGCCGTCCTCATGATGATCCCCGAGGCGTGGGAGAACCACACCACGATGGACCCGGCCCGCCGGGCCTTCTACCGCTACCACTCCTCGCTCATGGAGCCCTGGGACGGGCCGGCGGCCATCGCTTTCACCGACGGGACGACGGTCGGCGCGGTGCTCGACCGCAACGGACTGCGGCCGGCCCGCTACTGGGTGACGAGCGACGACCTCGTCGTGTTGGCGAGCGAGGTCGGCGTGATCGACGTGGACCCGGCCAAGGTGGTGAAGAAGGGCCGCCTCCAGCCGGGGCGGATGTTCCTCGTCGACACGGCCCTCGGGCGCATCGTCGACGACGACGACATCAAGGCGGAGCTGGCGGCCGAGCACCCCTACGGCGAGTGGTTGGCGGAGGACCAGGTGGCCCTCACCGACCTGCCGCCGCGGGCCATGCTCACCCCCCAGCACGCCAGCGTGGTCACCCACCAGCGGCTGTTCGGCTATACGACCGAGGAGCTGCGGGTGTTCCTGGCCTCGATGGCCACCACCCCCGAGGACCCCATCGGCTCGATGGGCTCCGACAGCGCCCTCGCCGTCCTCTCCGACCGCTCGCGCAACCTCTACGACTACTTCACGCAGCTCTTCGCCCAGGTGACCAACCCGCCACTCGACGCCATCCGCGAAGAGCTCGTCACCTCGCTCGCCGCCACGGTCGGCCCGGAGGGGAACCTCCTCGACGCGGTGGCCGGCTCCTGCCGCCAGATCCTCCTGCCGCAGCCGGTGATCGACCGGGCCGACCTGGCCAAGCTCATGTACGTCAACGAGTTCGGCGAGACCCCGGGGTTCAAGGCCTTCGCCATCGACGGCCTCTTCCCGGTGGCCGGCGCGGGCGACGCCGGCCGGCCGACGGCCGAGGGCGGCCGGGCCCTCGCCGCGGCCATCGAGGACGTTCGGAGCCGGGTCTCGGCGGCCATCGCCGAGGGCGCCAACCTGATCGTCCTCTCGGACCGCAACTCGACGACCGAGTTGGCGCCCATCCCGTCGCTCCTCCTGACCGCGGCGGTCCACCACCACCTCGTGCGGGAGAAGACCCGGACCAAGGTAGGCCTCGTGGTCGAGAGCGGCGACGCCCGCGAGGTGCACCACATGGCCCTCCTCATCAGCTACGGCGCGGCGGCCGTGAACCCCTACCTGGCCCTCGACAGCATCGACGACATGATCGCCAACGGCCGCCTGGAGGGCGTGAGCCCCCTCCAGGCCCACCGCAACTACATCAAGGCCGCCTGCAAGGGGATCTTGAAGGTCATGTCGAAGATGGGCATCTCGACCGTGGCCTCCTACACCGGGGCCCAGGTGTTCGAGGCGATCGGCCTCGACACCGAGGTGATCGACGAGTACTTCACCGGCACGGCCAGCCGCATCGGCGGTGTGGGCCTCGACGTGCTGGCGGCCGAGGTGGCCACCCGCCACCGGCTGGCCCACCTCGACCGGCCGACCGAGCGGGCCCACCGCGAGCTCGAGGTGGGCGGCGAGTACCAGTGGCGGCGCGAGGGGGAGTTCCACCTCTTCAACCCGAAGACCGTGTTCAAGCTGCAGCACGCCACCCGGGCCAAGCGCTTCGACGTCTTCCAGGAGTACACCCGGGCCGTCGACGACCAGGCGAACAAGCTGGCCACGCTGCGGGGGCTCCTGCGGCTGCGGCCGGCCCCCTCGGGCCCGGTCCCGATCGAGGAGGTCGAGCCGGCCTCGGCCATCATGGCCCGCTTCTCGACCGGGGCCATGTCCTACGGCTCGATCTCGGCCGAGGCCCACGAGACGCTGGCCATCGCCATGAACCGCATCGGCGGCCGCTCGAACACCGGCGAGGGCGGCGAGGACCCCGAGCGCTTCGTGCCCGACGCCAACGGCGACCTCCGGCGCAGCGCGGTCAAGCAGGTGGCCTCGGGCCGCTTCGGGGTGACCTCGGAGTACCTGGTGAACGCCGACGACCTGCAGATCAAGATCTCCCAGGGGGCCAAGCCCGGCGAGGGCGGCCAGCTCCCGGGGCGCAAGGTCTGGCCGTGGATCGCCAAGACCCGGTACTCGACGCCGGGCGTCGGCCTCATCTCGCCGCCGCCGCACCACGACATCTACTCCATCGAGGACATCGCCCAGCTCATCCACGACCTGAAGTCCTCCAACCCCGACGCCCGGGTGCACGTGAAGCTCGTGGCCGAGGTCGGGGTGGGCACGGTGGCCGCCGGGGTGGCCAAGGCCCACTCCGACGTGGTGCTCATCTCGGGCCACGACGGTGGCACCGGGGCCGCCCCGCTCACCTCGATCAAGCACGCTGGCATCCCCTGGGAGCTCGGCCTGGCCGAGACCCAGCAGACGCTCGTCGTGAACGGCCTCCGCGACCGGATCGTGGTCCAGGTGGACGGGCAGCTGAAGACGGGGCGCGACGTGGTGGTCGGGGCGCTGCTCGGGGCCGAGGAGTTCGGCTTCGCCTCGGCCCCGCTCGTGGTGTCGGGCTGCATCATGATGCGGGTCTGCCACCTCGACACCTGTCCGGTCGGCATCGCCACCCAGGACCCTGAGCTCCGGAAGCGCTTCTCGGGGACTCCCGAGTTCGTGACCACGTTCTTCGAGTACCTCGCCGAGGAGGTGCGCGAGCACCTCGCCGCTCTCGGGCTCCGGACCATCGACGAGGCCGTCGGGCGGTGCGACCTCCTCGACATGTCCGAGGCCATCGAGCACTGGAAGGCGAGGGGCCTCGACCTCTCCCGGGTCCTCACTGTGCCCGAGTCGGTCTACGACACCGACCGGCACGCCACGAAGCTCCAGGACCACGGGCTCGACAAGGCGCTCGACCACCAGTTCCTGGCGGACTGCCGCCCGGCCATCGAGGACGGCGTCAAGGTCGAAAAGGAGCTCACGATCACCAACGTCGACCGGACCGTCGGCACGCTCCTCGGCTCGGCCATCACCAAGCGCCACGGCGCGGCCGGGCTGCCCGAGGGCACGATCACCCTCACGTTCCACGGCTCGGCCGGGCAGAGCTTCGGGGCGTTCGTCCCGAAGGGCGTGACGATGCGCCTGTTCGGCGACGCGAACGACTACTTCGGGAAGGGCCTCTCGGGCGGCCGACTCGTGGTCATGCCCCCCGAGACCTCCACGTTCGTGGCCGAGGACCAGATCCTCGTGGGCAACGTGGTCCTCTACGGCGCCACCGCCGGCGAGGCCTTCTGCCGGGGGCAGGCCGGCGAGCGGTTCTGCGTGCGCAACTCGGGGGCGACCGCGGTCATCGAGGGGGTGGGTGACCACGGCTGCGAGTACATGACCGGCGGCCGGGTGGTGGTCCTCGGGCCGACCGGGCGCAACTTCGGCGCCGGCATGTCGGGGGGCATCGCCTACGTCTATGACCCCGACCGGACCTTCGCACTCCGCCTCAACACCGACATGGTCGAGGCGGAGCCGCTCGGGGCCGAGGACCGCGAGTGGCTGGCCGACGTGGTGGCCCGGCACGGGGAGGCCACGGGCTCGGCGGTGGCGGCCCGGCTCCTCGGGAGCTGGGACCGGACGGTCGAGGACATGGTGAAGGTCATGCCCAAGGACTACCGCCGGGTCCTCGAGGCCACCGAGCGGGCCCTCGCCGCTGGCACCTCGGTCGAGGAAGCGGTGATGGCGGCGTCCCATGGGTGAGACGACCGGCTTCTTGAAGTACGGGCGCGAGCTGCCGCGGAGGCGCCCCGTCCCGGTGCGCCTCCGCGACTGGCGCGAGGTCTACGAGCCCTTCCCGGACGAGTCGGCCCGCCAGCAGGGGGCCCGCTGCATGGACTGCGGCATCCCCTTCTGCCACGAGGGCTGCCCGCTCGGCAACCTCATCCCGGAGTGGAACGACCTCGTCTGCCGGGACGACTGGTCCGACGCCATCGAGCGCCTCCAGGCCACCAACAACTTCCCGGAGTTCACCGGCCGCCTCTGCCCGGCCCCCTGCGAGGCGGCCTGCGTGCTCGGGATCAACTCGGACCCGGTCACGATCGAGCGGATCGAGTACGAGATCGTCGAACGCGCCTTTCGGGAGGGTTGGGTGCACCCGCTGCCGGCCCCGGAGCGCACGGGCAAGCGGGTGGCCGTCGTGGGCTCGGGCCCGGCCGGCCTCGCCGCGGCCCAGCAGCTCGCCCGGGCCGGGCACGGCATCGTGGTCTTCGAGCGGGCCGAGAAGCCGGGCGGGCTCCTGCGTTACGGCATCCCCGAGTTCAAGATGGAAAAGGCCATCCTCGACCGCCGGCTGGCCCAGCTGAAGGCCGAGGGCGTGACCTTCCGCTGCTCGACCTCGGTCGGGCTCGGCGGCGAGCCGACCGCGCCGCTCGAGCCGGGCGAGGTGCCGGGGCCGGCGCAGGCCTCGGCCCCCGACGTCACGGTGGTCCCGGCCGCCCAGCTGCTCGAGGAGTTCGACGCGCTGGTGCTCGCCGGCGGGGCCACCCTGCCCCGGGACCTCGACGTCCCCGGTCGCGCCCTCCCGGGGATCCACTTCGCCCTCGAGTACCTGAAGCCGGCCAACCTGGTCCAAGAGGGCGGTCTCCCGGCCACCACGATCGACGCCCGCGGCAAGGACGTCGTCATCATCGGCGGGGGCGACACCGGGGCGGACTGTCTCGGCACCGTGCACCGGCAGGGCGCGGCGTCCGTCCACCAGCTCGAGATCCTGCCCGAGCCCCCGAGCGACCGGGCGGCCGAGCACCCCTGGCCGGTGTGGCCGATCATCCTGCGGACGTCGTCGGCCCACGAGGAGGGCGGGCGGCGGCTCTTCTCGGTCACGACCACCGAGTTCATCGACGACGGGAGCGGCGGGGTGGCCGGCCTGCGGGGCCACCAGGTGGAGACGAGGACCGAGAACGGGCGCCCCGTCTTCGAGCCCGTGCCGGGCAGCGAGTTCGAGCTGGCCTGCCAGCTCGTGCTCTTGGCGATGGGGTTCGTCGGACCCGAGCGCCGGGGGGTGGTGGGGGAGCTGGGCCTCGAGCTCGACCCCCGCGGCTCGGTGGCCTGCGACGCCGGGTGGGCCACGAACGTGCCGGGCGTCTTCGTGTGCGGCGACATGACCCGGGGCCAGAGCCTCATCGTCTGGGCCATCGCCGAGGGTCGCTCGGCCGCCGCCGCGGTCGACCGCTACCTCATGGGGACGAGCGCCCTGCCCGCCCCGATCCTCCCCGGTCAGCTGGCGCTGCGCTGACGTCGCCCGCCCTCAGCGGTAGGGGCGGTTGGAGGGTGCCCGGCGCTCCAGGACGTCGTGCATCCGGAGGGCGACGGCCGGCTCGCTGTCGGCGTGCGTGAGGATGTAGAAGGTGTCGGTCTGCACGGCCTCGCACACCGCGTCGGCCACCTGCTCGGGCTCGATGCCGCCGGCCACGAGGCGGGTCACAGCCCCTTCCACCTCGGCCCCGGCCCGGCCCGACTCGGCGGCCGGGGCCCAGTCGGGCCGGTTGCGACCGGACTCGGCGATGTTGGTCCGGACGAAGCCCGGGCACAGTACCGAGACCCCGACGGGCGAGCCCGCGGTGGCCAGCTCCTTGTGGAGGGTCTCGGAGATCGTCACCACCGCGTGCTTGCTGGCGTTGTAGGGGCCCATGAAGGCGGGGGAGATGAGACCGGCGATCGACGCCGTGTTGACCACATGACCCTCCCCTTGCTCCACGAGGAGCGGCACGAACGTGTGGATGCCGTGGACCACCCCGAAGAGGTTGACGCCGATGGTCCAGTGCCAGTCGGCGAGCGGGACCATCCACATCGGGCCACCGCCCCCGCCGACCCCGGCGTTGTTGTGCACGAGGTGCACCGCCCCGAACCGGGCGAGGGCGTGGTCCCGCAACTCCTCGACCGAGGACGGCTCGGTGACGTCGGTGATCTTGGCCGTCACCGCCGCCCCGGCGTCGGCCAGCTCGCGCTCGGTCGCCTGGAGCGGGGCCTCCTCGATGTCGGCCAGGACGAGCTGCATGCCCTCCCGGGCCAGCCGGTGGGCCACCGCCCGCCCGATGCCGCTCGCGCCGCCGGTGACCACCGCGACCTTCCCGGCCAGTTGCTCCATGACCAACTCCTTCGATGCGTCGACCGACCGTCCGGAGGCGGCTCCCCCGGGACGTCGGCACCCATCAACCTATGATCAGCAAATGAGCGACGCGCGCCAACTCGGCTTCATCGGACTCGGCCACATCGGAGGGGCGGTCTGCGCCAACCTCCTGGCCGACGGTCACCAGCTCACCGTCTACGACGTCGACCCGGCCCACTTGAAGGCCCAGGTCGAAGCGGGTGCCAACGCCGCGGACGGTCCCGCCGCGGTGGCCAAGGCGTCCGACATCACGTTCCTCTCGCTGCCCACGCCCGCGGCCATGGCCCAGGTGTCGGCGACCTGGGCCGAAGGGGCCGGACCGGGGAAGATCCTCGTCGACCTCACGACCAACGCCCCGGCCACCGTGCGGGCCGTCGGCGAGCACCTGGCGGCGGTCGGGGCGAAGCTCGTCGAGGCACCGCTCACCGGCGGGGCCCCCGGCGCCAAGGCCCGCATGCTGTTCTTCATCATGGGCGGCGACAAGGACGCGGTCGAAGCGGTCGTCCCCCTGCTCGACACGATCGGTCGGGGCAGCCGGCACCTCGGGCCCCTCGGCTGCGGCAACGTGGGCAAGCTCGTGAACTCGCTCATGGCCTTCACCACCCAGGTGGTGGCGCTCGAGGGCCTCGCCCTCGCCGCGCGCCACGACATCGAGCCCCGCACGGTGGTCGAGCTCCTGCGGGCCACCGGCGGCTCCACCTCGTACTGGGACCGCCGGGTCGAAGAGATCGCCACCCGGGGCAAGCCCATGGAGTTCTCGATGGAGCTGGCGGCCAAGGACGCCGGCCTCATGCTCGAGGTGGGCCGGGAGGTCGGCGTGCCCCTGCCCGTGGCCTCGGCCGTCCACGAGATGCTCGTGTACGCCAAGGCCCAGGGCCTCGGGGACCGGGACATCAGCGACTTTGTCGAGGCCGCCGAGCGGGCCACCGGCCTCCGTTTGGAGCTTCGTCCCGAAGACGGCGCCTGATCCGCGGCGTCCGCGGCGCGGTCCCGGTCGGAGCCGCTGCTCCCACCTTGTTGATCACCGCGAAGCTCATCGACCCGCGCAATCGGACGCTTCGGATCTCAGCGGGGGTGACTGTGGCGAGCCGGTCCCAGTTCGGCTTGCCGGCGTAGAGAAGAACCCTGACGCGGTAGTGGGTGAAATTGGTGAGGCCGAGGTCGTTGTGCCGGCGGCTCGACGAGCTTGCGTCCGGCTGAGCTCACCATTCCGAGCTTGATCTCAAGCTGTCCAGGACTCCCCAGGCGAGCCCCGCCTCCCTGCTGAGTTCCGAAGAGCCTCTAGAGCGGTGTGCGAACATAGCGAATGTGCCCGACGAAATCCTCGCCACCGTCATCGCCACGGATTCCCAACCAGGGACCGAGCCCCTGTTGTGGGAAGATGTTGAACGACGCTTCGACGCCGAACGATGGTATTGGCTCGCTACGACGGGCGATCACGGCCAACCCAATGTCCGTCCAGTTCTCGCCGTTTGGTGGAACGGTCGAATCTTCTCAACCACAAGCCCGAACGCGCGCAAAGGTCGAAACTTGGAGCACCGGGCCGCGTGCTCGCTTGTGGCGCGAGCCCCAGCCATCGACATCGTCGTCGAAGGTCATCGATTGTGGATTGATGACCGTGAGCAGCTAGAAGGAATTGCCACTGCCTACCGCACCAAGTATGGATGGCCGGTGGCTATTACCGACCAGAACATGTTCGACGCCCCTTATGGAGCTCCGACGGCTGGGAACCCCCCGTATCGCGTTTATGAAATCAAAGCCGACATTGTGTATGCCTTCGGAACAAGCGACGACCTGGGCGTGCACTCCACTCGTTTCTCGTTCGGCCCATAGACGACGCACTTGGTCGCACTCGCTAGGGCGTGTCTCAGGGTGAGGGTGATTCCGAAGTGCCGGGCGAGGTAGCCATCGCGCGCACGGACGTGGGCAGATCATTCGACCCCGCTGAAATCCGAAGAGCCGTAAACGATGCTCGCCGTGTCGAGTGCCTCTCCGCCCAGGCGGGCGCCGGACTCGAGGCCCGTCGGAGCGATGGTGCTACGTGATCCGCTGGAGCGACTTCTCCTCGAGGTCGAGCTCCCAAGCGTCGGGCATCTGCAGATTCGACCAGAACGACATCGGGTCTTCGAGCCCGAGCTCGTGGTCGAGCCAGGTGGTGAGCAGCATGCCGTGGCTCACCACGACGAGGCGCGCCCCGGGAGTGACGTCGGCCTGCAGCGGGGCGAGCCGGGCGATCACGTCGTCACGACGCTCCCATCCCCCGACGACCTCGCCTCTCAGATAGCTGGCGGCGGCCTGCGCGAGGTCGTCGGGCGTGGCATACCACGCCCTCTTCACCTCGCTGAGCTGCTCCCGGACGCGGGTGGGGGCTGAAGGAAAGGCGAGCGCCGCGGTTTCACAGGTCTTGCGCTCCGGGCTCGTCCACACGGTGGTGGTCGCGGATCCATCGGCGAGCCGTCGGCCGAGCACGGTTGCGTCGTCCCGGCCCTGCTCGGTCAACGGCCACTGCGACGGTGGCGTTCCGTCAGCGACGAGCGGCTCGGCGTGCCGCACGAGGACCACGCGCCTCACCGGGTGATCCTCGCAGAGACAGCCGGCGTCCGTGATGGCCTCGAGGTCGCGGGGTGCCGCGACCCGACTCGCTACTCCGAGCCGAGGACCGCCGCCGCCGTGTTGAGGGCGCTCACGCCGGCCGGCACGCCGGCGTAGACGCCGACCTGCATCAGGACCTCGACGAGCTCCTCCTTGGTGAGCCCGACGTTGAGGGCGCCGGCGAGGTGGCCACGGAGCTCGTCGTGGCGGCCGAGGGCGGCCAGCATGGCCACGGTGATGAGGGAACGGTCCCGTATGGCCAGGTTGGGGCGTGACCAGAACATGCCGAAGCAGGACTCCCGCACGAGGCCGAAGTACTCGGGCGCCACCGCCGACCCGCCGGCGGGGGAGGTGTCGGCGTCGGCCACCCGGTCCCCCCAGAGCTTTCGTTGCACCTCGCGCCCGAGGGCCTCGTAGTCGGTGTCCTTGGGCATGCTCAGCGGCCTCCGTTCTCCGCCGGTGCGGGGACCGGCACGTGGTAGAGCTTCTGGTAGTTGTCCCAGAGCACCTTCTTCTTCGTCGTGTCGTCGAAGGGCATCGACATGAAGCAGTCGGTGGCGCCCGGGAACTTCGAGTCGGCGTGGGGGTAGTCGGTCGAGTAGACGACGTTGTCGTCGCCGTACTCCTCGAAGTAGTACTTTGCCGGTTCCTCGTCCGCCTCGACCGAGAGGTAGCAGTTGCGGAGCATGTACTCCGAGGGCTTCATCAGCACGTCGGGGGCCTCGTACTTGCCCGTCCATTCCCAGTGCTCGTCGAGTCGGTACATCATGAACGGAGCCCACGAGCAGTTGCCCTCGAGGAGCCCGAGACGCAGCTCGGGGAAGCGCTCGAGGATGCCGCCCGAGGTGAAGCAGGTCACCACGAACATGATGCCGAGCGGCTGGTTGAAGGGGTGCCAGAGCATGAGCTTGTCGAGGTGCTCGCTGAAGGCGAAGTCGGGCTTCAGGTACGTGGTGCCGCCGCCGTGGAAGCAGATCGGCACGTCGAGGCGCTCCGCCTCCCGCCACAGCGGGTCGTAGTGGCGGTCGTGCCAGGGGCGAGAGTCGACCAGACCGGGCACGAGGAAGGCGGCCTTGAAGCCGCGCTCGACCGACCGGGCGAGCTCGTCGACCGCGCCGTCCACGTCGTGGGGGGCCACCATCGCCGCCCCGAAGACCCGGTCGGGTGACTCGCACCCGGCCACGAAGTCGGCCATCCAGTCGTTGTAGGCCCGGGCGATGGCGCTCGCCAGCTCGGGCTCGAGACCGTCGGGGCCGATGTGGTGCGAGCTCTGCAGGGAGAGGACGAAGAGCCCGCGGGAGGGGAAGAGCACCGTCGAGTCGAGGTGCTCCATGTCCATGGCCATCACCTGGGACTTGGGGTCCCAATCGCGCTCTTCGGCGTGCTGGTAGACGGGGTCCTGGTCGGCCTTCCAGGGCCGGCCGCTCGCCCGGGGCCGCACGTGGCCGAGCCGCAGGACGACGGCGTTCTTCACCTTGACCCGCATGTCGCGCTCGATCTCGGTCATCCCGACCGGGGCGGCGTGCTCCCAGGCCGGGTCCATGTAGCGCTGCCAGAGGTCGGCAGGCTCCATCACGTGCATGTCGCTGTCGGCGACGAGCCACCCGTTGACGGCCATGGTCCACCTCCCCGGCCGGCGGAGGAGCCGGCACTGGGCGCATGCTACCCGGGCCCCGTCGCGGGCCTCGGGGCGACGCGGCGCGCCACTACCGTGGGCTCTTCATGGAGCTGCCCGTCGGCCTCGCCACCCCCGTCCTCTGCTGTGACCTCGACCGGCTGGAGGACAACCTGCGGGAGATGGCCTCGGCCACCGCGGCGGTCGGACTCTCGCTCCGGCCCCACGCCAAGACCCACAAGTGCGTGGAGATCGCCGAGCGCCAGCTGGCCCTCGGGGCCGTCGGGCTGACCGTGGCCACGGTCGGCGAAGCCGAGGTGTTCGCGGCGGCCGGGGTCGAGGACCTCTTCGTGGCCTACCCGGTGTGGGCCGACGAAGACCGCCGCCTGCGGCTCCGGCGGCTGGCCGAACGGACCCGGCTCTCCGTCGGCGTGGACTCGGTCGGCGGGGCCGAAGCGCTCGGGCGGGTCGGCGTCCCCCTCTCGGTCCTCGTCGAGGTGGACAGCGGGCTCCACCGGAGCGGCGTCCCGCCCACCGGGACACGGGCGGTCGCCCGGGCGGCCATCGATGCCGGGCTCGACGTGGTCGGCGTGTTCACCTTCCCGGGCCATGCCTACGCCCCGGGCGCGGCGCCGCAGGCGGCGACCGACGAGGGCCGGGCCCTCGGGGAGGCGGCGTCGCTGCTTGCCGAGGACGGCCTCGACGTCGCCGTGCGCAGCGGCGGGTCGACACCGAGTGCCCACCTCGCCGACCCGACGGTCGTGACCGAGGTCCGCCCCGGCGTCTACGCCTTCAACGACGCCCAGCAACTCGAGCTCGGCGTCGTGGGCCCGGAGGACATCGCGCTGGTCGCGGTGGCGACGGTGGTGAGCCGCCCGTCACCGGACCGCTTCATCGTCGACGCCGGCTCGAAGATCCTGGGTGCCGATCGAGCTCCGTGGGCGAGAGGCTTCGGCTGGCTGCCGGCGGTCCCGCACGCCACGGTGGTGGCGCTCGCCGAGCACCACGGCGTCGTCGAGGTCCCGGCGGCCTCGCCGCTCCGCCGACCGCTCGTCGGCGAGCAGTTGGCCGTCGTGCCGAACCATGTCTGCAACGCGGTCAACCTCGTCGACGAGCTCGTCATCACGAGCCGCGGCGAAGTGCTCGACCGCTGGCGGGTCGCCGCCCGCGGTGCGAACACCTGAAGCGCCTCAGGCCGGCCGGGTAGCGCCGACGAAGCTCGGCCAGTTGGCCGCCTCCACCCGGACGAGGGCGCCGCTGTGCGGGGCGTCGATCATCTCGCCGGCGCCGACGTACAGCCCGACGTGGTCGACCGCGTCGATCGAATCGCCGAAGAAGAGGAGGTCGCCGGGCTGGACGACCTCGCCGCCGGGCACGGCCGGACCGGCGTCGAACTGGTCCTGGGCCACCCGCGGGAGGCGCACTCCGGCCGAGCCGTAGGCGGCTTGCACGAGGCCCGAGCAGTCGAAGCCGCCCTGGCCCGTGCCGCCCCACTCGTAGGGGACGCCCAGCTGCTCGGACGCGAAGGCGAGCGCCGAGGCCGGCACGGCCTCGAGGTCGGGCGCCGTCTCGAGGGCCTCCGCGAGGACGAGCACCTCGTCCACGTAGGTCGTCGAGTGGTTGTAGTCGTCGACCGCGCCGACGAGGTCCGACGGCGTCCCGCCCCCGTCGGCGCAGAGCAGTTTGGCCGCGGTGTAGACGGCGTCGACCGGGTCGTAGGGGGAGGGCGGCACGACCCCGCCCGGGCCGACCGTGGCGTAGGCGGCGAAGGTCGCCGGGAGGAACTGCATCGGCCCTTCCGCCCCCGCCGGGTTGGTGCCCGAGCTCACCCCGGGGGCGGTCGAACGCCCGCTGTCGCTCTCGACGCGGCCGATCGCCCCGAGCACCGCCCAGGGCAGGCCTTGGCAGGTGCCGGCGGCGGCCTGGTCGAGCGTCTCCCAGTCGGCGGGCACGGCGGGACCACCCCCGTCCGCCGGTGCCCCGTTGCTACGGGCGCCGGTCGGCTCGGAGACGGCGGATCCCCCGAGGAGGGCGACGCAGCCACCGAGGCCGAGGGCCAGGGCGAGGAGCGCGGCGAGCGCGGCAAGGGCGGTCCGGGCCACGGAGCGAAACGGTCGGCCGCTCGGCGGCGTTTGGGAAGGGACGGTCGTCTCCGTCACCTCCAGCCCGCCCCCCCGGGAGCGCTGGCCGGGCGGGCAGTACGCTGGTCCGGCGCTCGGTGTGGGCGCCACCGACGGGAGGACGAGATGCGCAGCACCATGCAGGACGCCCCCCTCTTGATCAGCGGGATCCTGCGCCACGGCCAACAGGTCCACGGCGAGAGCCTGGTCGTGACGGTCGAGGCCGACGGCTACCGGACGGCCACGTTCACCGAGGTGGCGGCCCGGTCCGAGCAGCTGGCCAAGGCCCTCGAGCATCTCGGCGTCGGCCGGGGGGACCGGGTGGCCACGTTCGCCTGGAACAACCAGGGCCACCTCGAGGCCTACCTGGCCATCCCCTCCATGGGGGCGGTGCTCCACACGCTGAACGTCCGCCTCTACCCCGAGCAGCTGGCCTACGTCATCAACCACGCCGAGGACAAGGTGATCATCGTCGACGCCTCGCTCGTCCCCCTCCTCGCCCGGGTGGTCGACGAGCTGAAGTCGGTCGAGACCGTGATCGTGGCCGGAGAGGGCGATACCGCCGCCCTCGGCGAGACCCTCGACTACGAGCGGCTGCTGGCCGCCGAGGAGCCGGGCATCGAGTGGCCGGCCTTCGACGAACACGAGGCCGCGGCCATGTGTTACACGAGCGGCACCACGGGCAACCCGAAGGGCGTCGTCTACAGCCACCGCTCGACCTACCTGCACACGATGGCCGAGATGTCCGCCGCCTCGGTCGGGGTCACCGAGCGGGACCGGATCCTCGTCATCGTGCCGATGTTCCACGCCAACGCCTGGGGCACCCCCTACGCCGCGTTCATGGCCGGCACCGACCTCGTCATGCCCCAGCAGTTCCTCCAGGGCGAGCACATCTTGCGGATCGTGGCCGAGCAGCAGCCCACCGTGGCCTGCGGGGTGCCGACGATCTGGAACGACGTGCTCCGGGCGGCCAACGAGTCGGGGGGCGACCTGGCCTCGCTCCGCCAGGTCACCGCCGGTGGCTCGGCTGTGCCCCGCACGCTCATCGAGACGTTCCGCGACCGCTTCGGCGTGACCATCGTCCAGGGCTGGGGCATGACCGAGACCAGCCCGCTCGCCGCCTTCGGCCTGCCGCCGAAGCAGGCCACCGCCGACGAGGAGATGGACTACCGGGTGAAGGCCGGCCGGGTCGTGCCCGGCGTCGAGGTGCGGGTGACCGGGCCGGGCGGCGAGATCCTGCCCAACGACGGTGAGTCGACCGGCGAGTTCGAGATCCGGGGCCCCTGGGTCACCGCCGCCTACTACAAGGACGAGGACCCCGACCGTTTCCACCACGGATGGCTGTGCACCGGTGACGTCGGGAGCCTCGACGAGCGGGGCTTCATGACGATCACCGACCGCACGAAGGACGTCATCAAGTCGGGCGGCGAGTGGATCTCCTCGGTCGAGCTCGAGAACGAGGTCATGGCCCACCCCGACGTGTTCGAGGCGGCGGTGGTGGCCGTCCCCGACCCGCGCTGGCAGGAGCGGCCCCTCGTGGCCGTGGTGCCGAAGCCCGGCGCGGCGCCGTCCGCCGAGGAGCTGGTCGAGTACCTGGAGGGCCGGGTGGCCCGCTGGTGGCTGCCCGAGCGCTGGACGTTCGTGGACGCCATCCCGAAGACCTCGGTCGGCAAGTTCGACAAGAAGGTGCTGCGGGCCGACCACGCCCAGGGCAAGCTCGACGTGGTCGAGGTCGAGCTCCCCTCGTCCTCCTCCTGAGCGCTTCTTTGGGCGGGGCCGACGACGAGCTGGCCGAGGTGGCCGAGGAGCTCGACCGGGTGGCCGAGCGCCTCGCCGACCTCGCCCTCGACCGGCTGCGGCTGGCCGCCGACCCCGACGAGGCCGGCGGGCCCGCGGCGGCGGCCGAGGAGCGCCGGATCACCCGGGCGAGGCGGGCGGTCGAGAAGGCCGCCGCCCTGCTCGCCCCGCGGAAGGGGGCCGACGACGACCGGTGAGGCCGGTCAGTCCCCGGTGCAGCGGTTGAGGGCGTCGATGAGGAGGCGCAGCCGGCCGTAGTGCTGGCGGTCGAAGCGGAAGGCCACCCGGGGGAGCTCGAGGAAGTCGCCGCTCGAGCGCTCCGGCGGGAAGGGGCTGGCGTTGCGGATGGTGCCGGACCGCACGATGTCGGCGAACTCCCGGTTGAGCTCGGCCAGCTCGGCCCGGCTCGGGGCCCGCTGGAGGCGCAGGACGAGCAGGTGGCCCACCCAGCGGCAGGAGTGGTAGTTGGCGTAGAAGCCGAGGATCTCGGCCGCCGCCTCGTCCACCGTGTTCACCACCCGGTAGAGGTGGACGTCCTCGGGTGAGATGTACCCGGTGGCCACGGCCTCCTCGTCGACGAAGTGCTGCCAGCCCTCCCAGTAGGTGCCGCCGTCGGTCTCGACGAGGACGACCGGGGCCGGCTCGGCCTTCCCCGTCTGGATGAGGGTGAGGAGCTCGAAGCACTCGTCGAGGGTCCCGTAGCCGCCGGGCAGCACCGCGTAGGCGTGGGACTCCTTGATCAACATGAGCTTCCTCGTGAAGAAGTAGCGCATCTCCACGAGCTTCGGGTCCTGGGCGATGAACGGGTTGGCCCCCTGCTCGTGGGGGAGGCGGATGTTGACGCCGAACGACCGGTCCCGCCCGGCCCCCTCGGTGCCGGCGGCCATGATCCCCGGACCGGCGCCGGTGACGACCATCCAGCCGGCCTCGGCGAGGTGGGCGGCCAGGTCGCGGGCGAGGACGTACACCGGGTCCTCCGGCCGGGTGCGGGCCGAACCGAACATCGTGAGCTTGCGGGCCGCCCGGTAGGGGCGGAACACCCGGAAGGCCTCGGTCATCTCGGCCAGCGCGGCGTCGGCGATCTTGAGGTCGCCGACCGTCATACCCTCGCGGGCGAGGTCCCAGAGCGTGGCGAGCATCGAGCGCATGAGGTCGGCCTGGGTGTGCGACAGGCTGCGGCCGGAGCTCAGCGCGGCGAAGGCCTCCTCGAGGACCGCGGGGTCCGGACGGGGCGCCGCCTCGACGACGTTGACCACTGGGGGCACCGAGCCGGCCCCGCCGGCTTCGGGGTGCTCGGGGTCCGCGGTCACGCCTCGGCGAGGGCGGCGGCCGGTCCCACCCGGTCGCAGAGGGTGGTGCGCTGCACGAGCGGGCGGCCGAGCGGGGCGACGAGGGCCGCCAGCTCGTCCCGGTCCATCCGCTGGCCGTGGCTGGCTCCGGCGGCCCGCGAGATGTTCTCGTCCATGAGTGTCCCGCCGAGGTCGTTGGCCCCGGCCAGGAGGACCTGCCTCGCCCCTTCGACCCCCATCTTCACCCAGCTCACCTGGATGTTGTCGATGAGGCCGCGATAAGCGATGCGGCCCACCGCGTGCATGAGGAGGGCCTCGCGGAAGGTCGGCCCCCGGCGGGCCCGGCGGGACAGGTAGATGGGCGTGGCCATGTGGACGAAGGGGAGCGGCACGAACTCGGTGAAACCACCCGTCTCGCGCTGCAGGTCGCGGGTGGCCACGATGTGGCGGGCCCAGGACACCGGCTGCTCCACCGCGCCGAACATGATCGTCACGTTGGAGCGCAGACCGAGGCCGTGGGCCGTCCGGTGGGCGTCCAGCCACTGGCCGGTGTCGATCTTGTCCGGACAGAGGACGGCACGGACGTCGTCGTCGAGGATCTCGGCCGCCGTGCCGGGCAGCGTCTTCAGTCCGGCCGCCTGGAGGCGGGCGAGGTAGTCAGCCAGCGGGACGGCCAGCCGACGGGCCCCCTCGGTCACCTCGAGGGCGGTGAAGGCGTGGATGTGGATGTCGGGCGACCCGGCCCGCACCGCGGCCACGACGTCGACGTAGTAGTCGCCGTCGAAACTCGGGTGAATGCCGCCCTGCAGGCAGACCTCCGTGGCCCCGAGGTCGGCCGCTTCGGCCACCCGTCGGGTGATCTCCTCGAGGTCGAGGAGGTACGGGGCGCCGCGCAGGTTGAGGGAGAGCGGTCCCTTGGAGAAGGCGCAGAAGCGACACTTGAACGTGCAGACGTTCGTGTAGTTGATGTTGCGGTTCATGACGTACGTCACGTCGTCGCCCACCGTGGCTCGTCGCAGCTCGTCGGCCGCCTCCGCCACCATGGCCACCTCGGGGCCGCGGGCCGAGAAGAGCGTCACGATCTCCTCGGACCCCACCTCCTGGCCGAGCCGGACACCCGCCAGCACCTCGGCCACCGCACCACCGCCGGGTCGGGGGCCGAGGCCGGCGAGCAGGTCGTCGGGGGCGTCGAGGCCGCCCGAGCACCAGGCGCCCTCCCGGGCGAGGCCCTCGGCGTCGCTCAAGTCCAGGACGGGGAACCGCAGCGCCGGGTCGAGCCAGCGCTCGGGCTCGGCGGCGAACGAAGGGTAGATCGTGAGGCGCGGGGCGAGGGTGTGGCCGGACGCCTCGGTGGCCGCCCGCAGCACGTCGAGCGCCGGCCAGGCCCGCTCGGGGTTCACGTGGTCGACGGTGATCGGGGAGACCCCGCCCCAGTCGTCGATCCCCGCCGACAGGAGCGGGGCGAGGTCGTCGGCCAGGTTGGGCGGCGCCTGCACATGGACCTCGGGCGGCAGCACCAGGCGGGCCACGGCGATCGACCAGAGATGCTCGTCGGTCGGGCAGGCGGCGTGCTCGGCCATCGCCGTGCCCGGCTTCGGCAGGAAGTTCTGGACGATGACCTCCTGGACGTGGCCGTGGCGGCGGTGGGCGTCGGCGATGGCCAGGAGCGAGGCCAGCCGGTCGGCCCGGCGCTCACCGATGCCGACGAGGATCCCGGTCGTGAACGGGATGGCGAGGCGGCCGGCCGCCTCCAGGGTGGCGAGCCGGCGGGCGGGCGTCTTGTCCGGGGCCCGGCGGTGGGCGGCCAGGCCCTCGGTCAGGGTCTCGAGCATCATCCCCTGGCTGGCCGAGACCGGCCGGAGGGCCGCCAGCTCCGCCTCGTGGAGGGCGCCGGCGTTCATGTGGGGGAGGAGGCCGGTCTCCTCGAGCACCGCCGCGCCCATGGCCGCCAGATAGTCGACGGTGGTGGCGTAGCCGTGGTCGGCCAGCCAACGGGCGGCCCGGTCGTAGCGGAGCTCGGGTCGCTCGCCGAGCGTGAAGAGTGCCTCGCGACAGCCCGCCGCGGCCCCGCGGCGGGCGAGCTCGAGCACCTGCTCCGGCTCGAGATAGGGCGAGGCCAGCCGGGCCGGGGCCTTGGCGAAGGTGCAGTAGCCGCAGCGGTCCCGGCACAGCATCGTGAGGGGCACGAAGACCTTGGGCGAGAACGTGACCCGGTTGCCGTGGGCCCGGTCGCGCACCTTCCTCGCCGCGGCGAGGAGCTCGGGCAGCTCGGCGCGGAGGAGCTCCTCGGCGACGGCGCCGCCGGCTTGCCCGCTCACAGCTCGGGCACCCGCCAGGCATCCCCCGAACGCTCGAGGAGGAGGTCGGCGATGTGGGGTCCCCAGGTGCCGGCCCGGTAGAAGTGGAGCCCCGCGCCGGGCTCCGACCAAGCCTCGAGGTAGGGGTCGACGATGCGCCAGGCCTGCTCCACCTCGTCGCTCCGTATGAAGAGGGTGGCGTCGCCGACCATGGCGTCGTGGAGGAGCCGCGGGTAGCCGTCGGACTCCTTGGCGTCGGCGAAGGCCTGGTCGTAGAGGAAGTTCATCGCCACCGACTGCACCTTAAACGCCTCGCCCGGCACCTTCGCCCCGAAGTGCAGGCTGATCCCCTCGTCGGGCTGGATGCGCAAGACCAAGATGTTGGGCCGGAGCTGGCGGGAGAGCTCACCCTGGAAGGCGAGGAACGGGACCCGGTGGAACTGCAGGGCCACCTCGGTCACCCGGGCCGGCAGCCGCTTGCCGGTGCGCACGTAGATGGGCACCCCGGCCCAGCGCCAGTTCTCCACCCGGAGCCGGAGGGCCACGTAGGTCTCGGTCACCGAGTCGGGCGCCACGGCCTCCTCGTCCCGATAGCCCACCACGGGCTGCCCGTCGATGACACCGGCGGTGTACTGCCCCCGCACGGACTTGTCGACCGCCTCGTCGGGCGTCGGAATGTCGATGGCCTTCAACAGCTTGACCTTCTCGTCCCGCAGGTGCGGGGCGTCCACCCCCGTCGGCGGCTCCATGAGGGTGAGGGCCAGCACCTGCATCACGTGGTTCTGCACGATGTCGCGGAGCGCGCCGGCCGTCTCGTAGAAACCGCCCCGATGCTCGACCCCGAGGCTCTCGGCCACCGTGATCTGGACCTGCTCGACGTAGCGGCGGTTCCAGATCGGCTCGAAGACGGCGTTGGCGAAGCGGAGCGCGAGGACGTTCTGCACCGTCTCCTTGCCCATGTAGTGGTCGATGCGGAAGATCTGGTGCTCGTCGAAGGCCGCGTGCACGGTGGCGTCGAGCTCGAGGGCGCTCTCGAGGTCCCGGCCGTAGGGCTTCTCCACCACGAGCCGGCAGAACTCGCCGCCATGACCCGGCACGTTCACGCCCTCCTTGGCGAGGGCCTGGGCCACCTCGCCGAACAGCGAGGGGACCGTGGCGAGGTAGTAGACCCGGTTGCCGCTCGTGCCGTAGGACTGGTCGCACTCGGCCAGCACGCCCTTCAGCCGGTCGAAGGTCTCGGTCGCCGCGTAGTCGCCGCTGATGTAACGGAAACGCTTGACGATCTCGCGCCAGGCCGGGCCGGCGTCGGGGGAGTCCCGGAGGGCCACGGCCTGGAACTCCTCGTCGGTCCACTCGGTCCGGGCCACCCCGACCACGGTGAAGTGGTCGTTCAGCCGGCCGCGGTCGGCCAGGTTGGCCAGGGCCGGCAGGATCTTCCTCGAGGTGAGGTCGCCCGAGGCCCCGAAGATGACGAGCACGAGCGGGGGCGTCTGCATCGGCGGCCGGGTGACCTGGCCGGGGTCCGCGGTCGTCACCGATGGTCACCGGCGAGGGCGGCCGCCTTGTCCGAGAGGGACTGGAGCAGCTCGTCGAAGGACTTGGCGAAGCCGTGGACGCCCTCGTCCTCCAAGGTGGCCGACACGTCGGCCAGGTCGATCCCGGCCTCGGCCAGGTCGGCCAGCACCTGGGAGGCCGCCGCCGGGTCGGCGTCGACGGTGCGGGCCACCGTGCCGTGGTCGTTGAACGCGTCGATCGTCCCTTCCGGCAGCGTGTTCACCGTGTCGGGCCCGATGAGGTTGTCGACGTAGAGGAGGTCCGGGTAGGCCGGGTTCTTGGTCGACGTCGAGGCCCAGAGCGGCCGCTGCACCCGGGCCCCGTGGGCCTCGAGCACCGCCCAGCGGGGTCCGGCGAACGTCGCCCCGAACCGCTGGTAGGCCAGCTGGGCCTGGGCCACGGCCGCCCGACCGCGGAGCGAGAGCAGGTGCTGGTCGCCATCGGGCCCCCCGGCGGCCGCCTCGAGTCGCCGGTCCACCTCGGTGTCCACCCGGCTCACGAAGAACGAGGCCACGCTGGCCACCTTCTTGAGATCGTCGGCCCCGGCCGCGAGGTGGTCCTCCAGCCCGCCGAGGTAGGCCTCCATCACCTCGGCGTAACGCTCGAGCCCGAAGATGAGCGTCACATTGATGCTCCGCCCCTCGCCGATCAGGCGGCGGATGGCGGGGATCCCTTCGGCCGTGGCCGGCACCTTGACGAAGAGGTTCGGCTGGTCGATGCGGTCGTGGAGCGTGCGCGCCGCCGTCACCGTCCCCGCAGTGTCGTGGGCGAGCGCCGGCGCCACCTCGAGCGAGACGAACCCGTCGCGCCCGTCGCTCGACTCGTGGACCGGGCGGAGCACGGCGAGCGCGTCTTCGATGTCACGGACGACGAGCTCCCAATAGGCTTGCTCGACCGTGGCGCTCGGCAGGAGCGAGCGGAATTGCTCGTCGTAGTCGGTGGCGCCGGCGATGGCCTTGGCGAAGATCGTCGGGTTCGACGTCACGCCGCGCACCCCGTCGTCGACGAGGCGGGCCAGGTGGCCGCCGGCGATCCAGTCGCGCCGCAGGTTGTCCAGCCAAGGGCTCTGGCCGCCCCGCTCGAAGAGCTCGTGCAGACGGGTCATGGATCTCCTCCTTGCACCGAAGGGCCCCGGGCGACGCGAGCCGCCGCCGTCAGCCGGTCGAGCGGGCCACGAGGGCCGCGGCGCGCTCGGCGACGTGTTCGGGGGTGAAACCGAAGTTGGCGAGGGCGACGGAGCCGGGGGCCGACGCTCCGAACGTGTCGATGGCCACCGCCTCGTCGGCGTGGCGCTCCCACCCGAACGAGGCCCCGGCCTCGACGGCGAGCGTGGGCACGTCGGTCGGCAGCACCGAACTCCGGTAGTCGGACGGCTCCTCGGCGAACCACTCCCAGCAGGGGAGCGACACGACCCGGACCGAGAGACCCCGCTCGGCCAGGAGCCCCGCCGCGGCCAGGCAGACGCTCACCTCGCTCCCCGTCGAGACCAGCACGAGGTCGAGGGGGTCCTTCGCCTCGTCGAGCAGCACGTAGCCGCCGCGGGGCACGCCCACCGGGGCCCGCTCGGCGGTCGACTCGAGGACCGGCACGGACTGGCGGGTGACCACGAGCGCGGTCGGCCGGGCGCTCTCGACCGCCCGCCGCCAGGCGTGCGCGCACTCGGTGGCGTCCGCCGGCCGGACCACGTCGAGCTGGGGCATCGCCCGGAGCGAGGCCAGCTGCTCGATGGGCTGGTGCGTAGGCCCGTCCTCGCCGAGGCCGACCGAGTCGTGGGAGAACACGTAGACCACGTGCACCTGCTGGAGGGCGGCGAGCCGCACCGCGGGGCGCATGTAGTCGCTGAAGCAGAAGAAGGTCCCGCCGATGGGCAGCACCCCGCCGTGGGCCGCCATGCCGGTCATGGCCGCGGCCATGGCGTGCTCGCGGATGCCGTAATAGAGCTGTCGACCCGCGGGGTGCGGCGCCCCCTGGTGCTCGGCCCCGTCGAGGAGGGTCCCGGTGTTGGCCGTCAGGTCCGCCGCCCCGACGACGAGCCCTGGGAGGAGCTCAGCCGTCGAGTTGAGGCAGGCGTTCACGGCCTTGCGGGTGGCCACCTGCTCGCCGGCCTCGAAGGTGGGCAGCTTCGCCGGCCACCCGGCGACCGGTTGGCCGGCGAAGGCCGCGTCGAAGGCGGCCCGGTCGGGGTGGGCGGACGCCCGGTCCTCCCAGGCCTCCTGGAGGGCCCGGCCCCGGGGCACGCAGCGCCGGTAGTAGGCGACGACCTCGTCGGGCACGTAGAAGGTCTCGTCGGGCGGGAGACCGAGGATCTCCTTCGTCGCTCGGATCTCCTCTTTACCGAACACCTCGCCATGGGCCTTCGCACTGTCGGTGAGGTGCGGGGCCGGCCAGCCGATGTGGCTGCGCAGGATGATCAGCGACGGCCGGTCCTCGACCGAGACGGCCCGCCGCAGCGCCGCCTCCAGGATCCCGGTGTCGTTGGCCACCTCGCCGATCGGGTCCACGTGCCAGCCGTAGGCCTCGAAGCGCTCGGCGACCCGGTCGTTGTAGGCGAGCTCGGTCGGGCCGTCGATCGTGATGTGGTTGTCGTCGTAGACGTAGACGAGGCGGCCGAGCTCGAGGTGGCCGGCGAGCGAGGCCGCCTCGTGGGAGATCCCCTCCTCGAGGCACCCGTCGCCGCAGATGACAAAGGTGTGGTGGTTGCAGAGCTCGGGCGAGTAGCGGGTGCGCAGGAAGCGCTCGGCCACGCCCATGCCCACCCCGTTGGCGAAGCCCTGTCCGAGGGGTCCGGTCGTGACCTCGATGCCCTTCGTGTGGCGCCGCTCGGGGTGACCGGGCGTCAGGCTGCCCCACTGCCGGAAGTCCCGCAGGTCCTCCAGGGTGAGGCCGTAGCCTGTCAGGTACAAGAGGGCGTACTGGAGGATCGAGGCATGGCCGTTGGAGAGCATGAACCGATCGCGGTTCGGCCAGTCGGCGTCACTCGGGTCGTGGCGGAGGACCCTCGTGAAGAGCACGTGGCCGAGCGGGGCGAGGGCCATGGCCGTGCCCGCGTGGCCCGAGTTGGCCCGTTGCACGGCGTCCATGGCGAGGCCCCGGATGACGTTGATGCCGAGCGTCTCGAGCGCGGTCTCGTCGGCGGGCGCACCGGCGGTACCGGACATGGGGTCACCCTACCCAAGGACGGCGCGAAGCCGACGCGTGGGTGGTGAGGGGCCGAGCGGCCGCCCGGGGGTAGCGTCGTCGGCCGTGGCCGCCGCCCGTCGCAGCATGCAGGTCCCGCCGAACAGCGACCTCACGCTCGGCATGGTGTGCCTCGACAAGTCCCGCCCCGGCCACACCGTGTGGCAGATGACCGGTGACGAGCGCTTCGCCAACCCGGCCGGGGTGGTCCAGGGCGGCTTCCTCGCCGCGTTCTGCGACTCCTCGATGGCCACCGCCGCGGTGACCTTCGTCGAGGGCCGCAAGGTCCTCTCGGCCAACACCGAGATGAAGATCAGCTACTTCGCCCCGGTGCCCATCGGCGCTGTGCTGACCTGCACCGCCGACGTCGTGTCGGGGGGACGGCGGGTGGCCTTCACCGAGGCCACGCTCGTGTCCGAGCTGGACGGGGGAGCACCCGTCACGGTGGCCCGGGCCAGCTCCACCTACCTCTTCACCGACCGCAGCGCGGGCTGACGGAACACACGAAAGGACGCTTTTGCTTGCGGCCGATGGCGGCGCCGGGGTAAGGATGACGCCATGACCAGGAACGGCGCCCCCCGACCGGCCGTCCGACCCGGGCCCGGCCGCTCCTGCAACGGGCGGCGACGTGCCTGAGGACACCGCACCCGACGACATCGCCCAGCTGGTCGTCGACTACGTCCGCCAGGAGACCGTCGACCCGCTCCGGAGCCTCGGGCAGTTCCTCAGCTGGGGGATCCTCGGGTCGCTCCTCATCGCCCTCGGCACGGTCCTGCTCCTCGTGGGCGTGCTGCGGCTGCTCCAGACCGAGACGGGGCTCACGGGCAACCTGTCGTGGATCCCGTACCTCATCGTGGCGATGCTGGCCATCATCGTGATGGCGTTGGCCGCCTGGCGGGTGACCGCCGGCCCGGCCGCCCGCCGCAGCATCCCGAAGACCGGGTCGTAGAGGAGGAGCCATGGCCGTCGAGACGAATGGGCGCAAGATCACCCGGGCCGACCTGGAGTCGGCCTTCGCCGGGGCCATCGGTACCGGCGAGGAGAAGATCCGCTCGTCCACCCCGGTGATCGCGGTGGCCGCCGCGGCGGCCGGCGTGGCCGTCGTGGTCCTCGCCTACTGGGCCGGCCGCCGCCGGGGGCGCCGCCGCACGGCGGTGGTCGAGATCCGGCGGCTCTGAGGTCAAGCGGTGGACTACCTCATCCGGCGCCTCGTCCGCGCCGGCACGGCCAAGGGCGTCGGCGAGGGGCGCTGGGCCTGGCTGGTCCTCGCCGGCACGGTGTGGCTCTTCCGGCGGGCCCGGCGCCAGCACGGCGCCCTCGTGACGATGCGGCGGCTCTCCCCCGGCGAGGGCGTCGCCGTCACGATCTACGAGCCCGACGCCCTCCCCAGCGACTTGGGCCTCTAACCCCGGTGGGGGAGGGGGACGACCGGGGGGCGCCGCTGCGGGCGGGCGAGCGGGTGCTCCTCGTCGACGCCAAGGACCGCCGTTACCTCCTCACCCTCGTGGCCGGGTCGAGTTTCCACACGCACGCCGGCATCGTGGCCCACGACGACCTCATCGGGCGGCTGGAGGGTTCGTCGGTCGCGGGGTCGACCGGTCGCAGCTTCCTCGTGCTCCGCCCGACGTTGGCCGACGTGGTGGTGAAGATGCCCCGAGGGGCCCAGGTCATCTACCCGAAGGATCTGGGGGCCATCCTGCTGGCCGCCGATATCGGTCCCGGGCAGCGGGTGCTCGAGGCCGGGGTGGGCTCGGGGGCGCTCTCGATGGTCGTGCTCCGAGCAGGCGCCGAGGTCGTCGGGTACGAGCTGCGCGAGGACTTCGCCGCCCGGGCCAAGGCCAACGTGGAGGCGATGCTCGGGCCGACCGTGCCCTACCGGGTCGAGGTGCGCGACGTGACCGAGGGCATCAGCGAGACCGGGCTCGACCGGGTCCTCCTCGACCTGCCCGAGCCCTGGCGGGTGGTGGCTCACGCGGCGACGGCGCTTCGCCCCGGGGGGATCCTCCTCGCCTATCTGCCGACGATCAACCAGACGGCCCAGCTCCGGGCGGCCCTCGACGACCAACCGTTCGGCCTGGCCGAGACGATGGAGGTGCTGCGGCGCACCTGGCACATCGAGCCGCGCTCGGTACGTCCCGACCACCGCATGGTGGCCCACACCGGCTTCCTCACGACCGCCCGACGCCTGGCGCGCGAGAGAGCAGCAGGGCGAGCAGGGGAGGGACTGCCGGGCGGCTGACCCGGCCGGCGGGAAGCTCGGTTCAGTCGCGCTCGATGAAGATGCACTCGCCGGGGCACTCCTCGGCCGCCTCGGCCACGGCGTCTTCCAGGTCGTCGGGGACGAGCGCCATGCCGGCCGACCCTCCCGGCTCGCTCTTGATGTCGGCGCCCTCTTTCACGTAGGCGAGCCCGTCGTCGAGCAGGGTGAACACCGCCGGCGCGATCTCCTCACAGAGGCCGTCACCAGTGCACAGGTCCTGGTCGATCCAGACTTTCATGCGTCGTCGTTCCTCCACCGGTCGCCGCAGGGGGCGCTGCCCCACCGCCAGCTTTACCCGGCGGCGGCACGGTTTACCCGGCGCGGGACCGTGCCCAGGTCAGAGCCCACCGGGGCAGGCGCCGACACCCCGCTCAGCCATGCTAATACGAGCCGGGGGTTGGGAGGCACACCCACGACGACGGTGCTCGGGACGGCACCGCCCCGCCGACACGGGCCGATAGGGTGAGCACGAGTCGGCCACAGAGGAGGTGAGTCCGACGCCTGGTCCACAAGATCGAGACTGGGACGGCGATCCCGAGGCCCAGCTCGAAGTCCTCCGCATCCGCCTGGCGGAGACCGAAGAAGAGGTGAAGGCCCTCCGGCGTCGCCTCCAGGAGAGCCCGGCGCGCGTCCAGGCGCTCGAAGAGCGGCTCCTCGAGACGAAGGGCCAGCTCTCGCACGCCGTCTCCCAGAACGAGAAGCTCACGTTCACCCTCCAGCAGGCCAAGGAGCAGTTGGCGGCGCTCCGCGAGGAGGTGGAGAAGCTCACCCAGCCCCCGGCGGCCTACGGGACCTTCCTCAACACGAACGAGGACGGCACGGCCGACGTCTTCTCCGGGGGCCGCAAGATGCGGGTGGCCCTCCACCCCGACATCGACCCGGGGGTCCTCCAGAAGGGCAACGAGGTCGTGCTGAACGAATCGCTCAACGTGGTGCTCGTACGCGACGGCGAGAAGTCCGGTGAGGTCGTGACGCTGAAGGAGCTGCTGGCCGACAAGCGGCGCGCCCTCGTCTTCGCCCGGGCCGACGAGGAGCGGGTGGTCGAGCTCAGCGAGGAGCTGATCGGCGTGAAGATCCGGGCGGGCGACGCCATCCTCATGGACACCCGCAGCCAGCTCCTCATCGAACGGCTGCCCCGCCCCGAGGTCGAAGAGCTCGTCCTCGAAGAGGTGCCCGACATCACCTACGCCGACGTGGGTGGCCTCGACGCGCAGATCGAAGCCATCACCGACGCGGTCGAGCTGCCGTACCTGCACCGGGACCTCTTCTCCGAGTACCGGCTGCCCGCCCCGAAGGGCATCCTCCTCTACGGCCCGCCGGGATGCGGCAAGACCCTCATCGCCAAGGCCGTGGCCAACTCCTTGGCCACGAAGGTGGCCGAGGCCACGGGGAACACCAACATCACGAGCTACTTCCTCAACATCAAGGGCCCCGAGCTCCTCAACAAGTACGTGGGCGAGACCGAGCGCCAGATCCGCCTCGTCTTCCAGCGGGCCCGGGAGAAGGCCGACGAGGGCGTGCCGGTGATCGTGTTCTTCGACGAGATGGACTCGCTGTTCCGGACCAGGGGTACGGGGATCAGCTCGGACATGGAGTCGACGATCGTCCCGCAGCTCCTGGCCGAGATCGACGGGGTGGAGACGCTGAAGGACGTCATCGTGATCGGGGCCTCCAACCGGGAGGACCTCATCGACCCGGCCATCCTCCGGCCGGGCCGCCTCGACGTGAAGATCAAGATCGAGCGACCCAACGAGGAGGCGGCGGCGCAGATCTTCGCCCGCTACCTCACGAGCGAGCTGCCCCTCGACGCCGACGAGGTGGAGCGGCTCGGCGGCGGGGACCCGGACAAGGCGGCCTCCGCCATGATCGAGTCCACCGTGGCCGAGATGTACCGGGAGGGCGACGACAACCGGTTCCTCGAGGTGACCTACCAGAACGGGGACAAAGAGGTCCTCTACTACCGGGACTTCGCCTCGGGGGCCATGATCGAGAACATCGTGCGCCGGGCCAAGAAGCTGGCCATCAAGCGGGAGATCGCCAGCGAGGGCCGAGGCATCCGGACAGAGGACATCCTCGACTCCATCCGCCAGGAGTACAAGGAGAACGAGGACCTCCCGAACACGACCAACCCCGATGACTGGGCCCGCATCTCGGGCAAGAAGGGTGAGCGGATCGTGTTCGTCCGCACGCTCCTCACCGAAGACCGGGAGACCCGCGGCGGCCGCTCGATCGAGCGGGTGGGGACCGGCCAGTACCTCTGAGGTCGGCCGTGACCCCATGGGGTCGGCCGTCCCGGCCGGAGGGGTAGGGTCGCACCGTGGCCATCCACAAGGTCTGCGGCATCGAGACGGAGTACGGGATCCTGAGTGTCGGCGGCGACGGGAACCCCATCGCCTCGTCCTCCATCCTCGTCAACGCGTACGCCGCCGAGCTCGAGCGCCGCACCGGCTGGGACTTCGAGGACGAGACCCCGGGGAACGACGCCCGGGGCTTCGCCCGCGAGGGCGCGATGCCGCCCATGGTCGAGACCCACCTCGCCAACACCGTCCTCACCAACGGGGCCCGCTACTACGTCGACCACGCCCACCCCGAGTACTCGACCCCCGAGTGCGCCGACCCGCTCGAGCTCGTCCGCTACGACAAGGCGGGGGAGGAGGTGCTGCGGCGCTCGATGACCGCGGCTGCCGCGATGGTGCCCGATGGCCCGAGGATCACCGTCTACAAGAACAACTCCGACGGCAAGGGCAACTCCTACGGCTGCCACGAGAACTACCTCATGGACCGGGCGGTGCCCTTCTCCCGGGTGGTGACGGGCGTGGTGCCGCACTTCGTCACCCGGCAGGTCTTCACCGGTGCGGGCAAGGTCGGGGTCGAGACGGCGGCGCTCGACCGCGACGAGGTGCCCTTCCAGATCTCCCAGCGGGCCGAGTTCTTCGAGGAGGTGGTGGGGCTGGAGACGACGCTCAAGCGCCCCATCGTGAACACGAGGGACGAGCCCCACGCCGACCCGAGGCGCTTCCGTCGGCTCCACGTCATCGTGGGCGACGCCAACCTCTCGGAGGTGGCCACGTTCTTGAAGGTGGGGACGACGGCCGTCGTCCTCGCCATGGTCGAAGACGACGTCACCCCCGCCCGCGACCTGGCGCTCGAGGACCCGGTGCGGGCCATGCACCACGTGTCGGCCGACCTCACGCTCCGTCGGCCGCTCCGGCTGGCTGGCGGGACGACGGCCACCGCCCTCGAGGTCCAGTGGGAGATCTTCTCGGCGGCCAAGCGGTACGGCAAAGAGCGCGGCCTCGACTTCCTCGGCGACGAGGCCGTGGCCACGATGGTGCTCGACCGCTGGGAGGCCGTCCTCACCGGCCTCGAGTCCGACCCGGAGAGCCTCGTCCGCCAACTCGACTGGGTGGCCAAGCACCAGATGGTCGAGGCCTACCGAGAGCGCCACGGCTGCGGCTGGGACGACGGCCGGCTGGCCGCCGTCGACCTCCAGTACCACGACCTGCGTCCCGAGCGTTCGCTCTACGCCCGTACGCACATGGAGCGGCTGATCGACGACGCAGCGGTGGCCGAGGCGGTCACCGAGCCGCCCCGCTCGACCAGGGCCTGGTTCAGGGGCAACTGCCTGGCCCGTTGGCCCGACGCCGTGGTCACCGCCAACTGGGACTCCTTGGTCTTCGACCTCGGTACCGATCCCCTCCGCCGCGTCCCTATGATGGATCCGCTGAAGGGGACGGCCGAGCACACCGCGGAGCTGCTGGCTTCGAGCACCAACCCGGTCGAGCTCCTGGAACGTTTGAGCTCCTGAGGGGGAGGAGAACATGGCTGAGCGTGAACTGAAGCGCAAGACGACGACGACCGAGCGTCCCGACGAGCAGGTGGCGGAGGACGCCCCGGCGACCTCCGAGCGCGGCGAGAAGATCAAGGCCGAGCTGGACGACCTGCTGGACGAGATCGACGAGGTGCTCGAGGACAACGCCGAGGAGTTCGTGCGCAACTACGTGCAAAAGGGTGGACAGTAGGGGACGGTGGGGCTCCCCCTCTTCGATCCCACCGAGGACCCCGGCCCGGACTTCGCAGCACTTCTCCGGCGCACCGCCGGGCGACCCGTCGAGGCGCGGCCGGCCGAGAGCGCCCTCCGGGTCCCCCACGCCACCACGGTCGTGGCCCTCCGCTTCGCCGACGGGGTCGTCATGGCCGGCGACCGGCGGGCCACCGAGGGGTACTCCATCGCCCACCGGGCCATGGAGAAGGTGTTCCCGGCCGATCGCCTGTCGGCGGTCGCCATCGCCGGGGCGGCCGGGCCGGCCGTCGAGATGGTGCGCCTCTTCCAGGTGCAGCTCGAGCACTACGAGAAGGTCGAGGGCGTCTCGCTCAGCCTCGAGGGCAAGGCCAACCAGCTCGCCGGCATGGTGCGAGAGCACCTGCCCATGGCCTTCCAGGGACTGGCCGTCGTGCCGCTCTTCGCCGGTTACGACCCCTCTCGGGGCACGGGGCGCATCTACACCTACGACGTGACCGGCGGGCACTACGAGGAGACCGACTTCCAGGCGACGGGCTCGGGCGGGCGTGACGCCCGCAACACGATCAAGCTCGGCTACAAGGAGCGGCTCCCGCGCCGTGACGCGGTCATGCTGGCCATCGAGGCCCTCTACGAGGCGGCCGACGAGGACGCCGGCACCGGCGGCCCGGACCTCGTCCGCGGCATCTACCCGTTGGTGGCGGCCGTGACGGCCGACGGCTACAAGGAGGTCGACGGGGCCGAAGTGGCCGAGCTCTTCAACGCGCTCATCGACCGCCGCCGGGCCGAGCGGGTCTCGGGGGGTGCGGCCCGATGACGATGCCGTTCTACGTGGCGCCCGAACAGGTCATGAAGGACCGGGCGGAGTACGCCCAGAAGGGCATCGCCCGGGGACGCTCGCTCGTGGCCACCGTCTACGACGAGGGTGTCCTGATCGTGGCGGAGAACCCCTCGCGCTCCCTCCACAAGATCTCCGAGATCTACGACCGCATCGCCTTCGCCGGCGTGGGCAAGTACAACGAGTACGACCAGCTGCGGGTGGCCGGTGTCCGCCACGCCGACACCAAAGGCTTCGCCTTCAGCCGGGAGGACGTCGACGCCCGCTCCCTTGCCAACCTCTACGCCCAGTTCCTGGGCAACGTCTTCACCCACGAGATGAAGCCGCTCGAGGTGGAGATCCTGGTGGCCGAGCTCGGTCACAACGGCCGACCAGACGAGCTGTACCACATCGCCTACGAAGGGACGATCACCGACGAGGACCGCTTCGCCGTGCTCGGCGGCGAGGCCGAGACCATCGCCGAGCGGGTGGCCGAGTCCTGGCGCGAGGGCTGGGACGTGCGGGCCGCCCTCCTGGCCGCGGTGGCCGCGCTGGCCGGCCCCGAGCGGACCCTCGGCCCCGGCGACCTCGAGGTGGCCGCGCTGTCCCACGGCAACGGCCGGCGGGCGTTCCGGCGCATCGCCGACGCCGCCCTGGTCGAGCTGCTCGAAGGTCCGGCCGAGCCGAGTGGACCGAAGGGCAAGAAAGGCGGGTCCAAGTCCCGCTCGGGCGCCGCCAGCCACGCCCTCGACGAAGGGGCCCTGACCGAGCCGCCCTGAGCCCGGTTTGGCCCCCGCTGACCTGGGGCTGTGAGGATTCTCTGTCGGCCGGCACTACGGTGGCGCGGGTGGACCGGCGCATCTTCGGGCTCGAGAACGAGTACGGCGTCACGTTCACGCTGCGCGGCCAGCGTCGGCTCAGCCCCGACGAGGTGGCCCGCTACCTGTTCCGGCGGGTGGTCTCGTGGGGCCGCTCGAGCAACGTCTTCTTGGAGAACGGTGCCCGCCTCTACCTCGACGTCGGGAGCCACCCCGAGTACGCCACCCCCGAGTGCGACCGCATCGCCGACCTCGTCACCCACGACAAGGCGGGGGAGTGGATCCTCTCCCAGCTCGTCTCGGGGGCCCAGGCCCGGCTGCGGGAGGAGGGCATCCGGGGCGACGTCTACCTCTTCAAGAACAACACGGACTCGGCCGGCAACTCCTACGGCTGCCACGAGAACTACCTGACCGAGCGCAACGACGACTTCAACCGCTACACCGAGGTCCTGATCCCGTTCCTCGTCAGCCGGCAGGTCTTCGCCGGGGCCGGGAAGGTCCTCCAGACAGCCCGGGGCGCGGTCTACTGCATCAGTCAACGGGCGGAGCACATCTGGGAGGGGGTCTCCTCGGCCACCACCCGGAGCCGACCGATCATCAACACCCGGGACGAGCCCCACGCCGACGCCGAGCGGTTCCGGCGCCTCCACGTGATCGTCGGCGACTCCAACATGAGCGAGTACGCCACGTTCCTGAAGGTCGGCACGACGAGCATCCTCCTCGCCATGCTCGAGGACTCGAGCACGGTGCTCCGCGACCTCACGCTCGAGAACCCCATCCGGGCCATCCGCGAGATCAGCCACGACATCACGTGCCAGCGGCGGGTGCGCCTGGCCAACGGGCGCGAGATGCGGGCCCTCGACATCCAGGCCGAGTACCTCGAGCGGGCGCTGCGCTTCCGGGACCGAAGGGGGCTCCTCCCCGAGGAGGACCAGGCGCTCGACATGTGGGAGCACTGCCTGAAGGCCCTCGAGAGCGACCCCCTCTCCCTCTGGCGCGAGTGCGACTGGGTGGCCAAGTACCGCCTGGTCGAGGAGATCCGCCGGCGCCACGACGTCCCGCTCGCCCACCCGAAGGTGGCCATGGTCGACCTCATGTACCACGACGTCGACCGGTCTCGGGGGCTCTTCTACAAGCTCCAGGCCCGGGACCAGGTCGACCGGACGTGCGCCGACGTCGACATCGCTGCGGCCATGACCCAGCCGCCGAGCACCACCCGGGCCCGCCTGCGGGGGGCCTTCGTCCGGCGGGCCAAGGAGCGCCGCCGCGACTTCACGGTGGACTGGGTGCACCTCAAGCTGAACGACCAGGCCCAGCGGACCGTGCTCCTGAAAGACCCCTTCCGCTCGCACGACGAGCGGGTCGAGCGTCTCATCGCCTCGTTGTAGCGACGGTCCTGGTCAGGGGCTGATCGGGCCCCCTGGCCCGCGGACCCCCATCCGGGGTCGTCGGTAGACTCGAACAGACATGATGGACCTCAGCCCCATCAAGCTGTTGATCGTCTTCGTCGTGGCGCTGATCCTCCTCGGGCCGGACAAGGTGCCCCAGATGGCCCGGCAGATCGGCGCGGCCTGGCACGCCGTCCGCAAGTTCCAGCAGCGGGTGCAAGAGGAGATGCACGACACCGTGCCGGACATCCCGACCGAGCAGATCACCCGGTTCGCCCGGTCCCCCGTCTCCTTCTTGAATTCCCTCGCCGACATGCACCTGAACGAGGAGCTCAAGGCGGACCCGGGCGCGGCGACAGACCTCGACCCGCCCGAGGGCAGCTGGCTGGACGAGTCGCCGACCCCGGACCCCGGGGCACCATCGGGTCCGTCACCCACCCCGCTCACCGGCGGACCGGTGTCGATCGAGGTACCCGACGACCCCAGCCTGAACTGAGGCCACGTTGACCAGGGCAGAGGAGCGGAGGCCGTGGCCATCCGCCTGATCAAGAGGGAGCGCCCGTCGCCGGACGCGATGACGCTCGCCGAGCACCTGGGCGAGCTCCGGCGGCGCCTCGTCATCTCGGCCATCGCCTTTGTGATCGCCGGCACCTTTGCCGCGATCTTCTACAACCAGATGCTGCACTGGCTGCAGCGCCCCTACTGCCAGATCAACCCGCGCAACTGCTTCCTCTACGTGACGAGCCCGCTCGACGGCCTCTCGCTGCGGGTGAAGATGGCGGCGTTCGGGGGCCTCGTGCTGGCCTCGCCCGTCATCTTGTTCCAGGTCTGGCGCTTCATCACGCCCGGCCTCCGCACCCGGGAGAAGCAGTACGCCATTCCCTTCGTGCTCGCCGCCGTCGTCCTGTTCGTCGCCGGCTGCGCCGTCGCCTACCTCACCTTGCCCCACGCCCTCGGCTTCTTGAAAGCGGTCGGCGGTGAGCAGCTGAAGCTGATCTACAACCCGATCTCCTACCTCGGGCTCGTGCTCGTGATGATGCTCTTGTTCGGGCTCACCTTCGAGTTCCCCGTGGTGCTCGTGGCGCTGCAGCTCGTCCGGGTCGTCACCCCGGCCCAGCTGCTCCACTTCTGGCGCTACTCGGTGATCGGCATCACCCTCGTGGCGGCGATCTTCACCCCGAGCTCGGATCCCTTCTCGATGCTGGCCCTCGCCGTGCCCCTCGTCGTCTTCTACTTCCTCGCCATCGGGATCGGGAAGCTCTTGGGCCGTTGACCGAGGCGGGACCGACCGCCGGGCCCCGCGACGGGCATGCCCGCTTCGTGGCCCGCCTGGCGTTCCCGCCGGACCCCTTCCAGGAGGAGGCCATGGCCGCCCTCGACGAGGGGTGCTCGGTGCTCGTGGCCGCGCCGACGGGCTCGGGGAAGACCCTGGTCGCCGCCTACGCCGTCGACCAGGCCCTCGCCACCGGGGGCAAGGCCTTCTACACGACGCCGTTGAAGGCCCTCTCCAACCAGAAGTACGGCGAGCTGGTGGCGGCCCACGGGTCCGGCCAGGTCGGCCTCCTCACCGGTGACGTGGCCATCGCCCCGGGCGCGCCGGTGGTCGTGATGACCACCGAGGTCCTCCGCAACATGCTCCTCACCGGCTCAGAGCTGCTCGGCGGGCTGCGCACCGTGGTGCTGGACGAGGTCCACTACCTCCAGGATCCCTACCGGGGCGGCGTCTGGGAGGAGGTGCTGGTGCTGTCGCCGCCCGAGGTGCGCTTCGTCTGCCTGTCGGCGACCGTGAACAACGCCACCGAGCTCGGTGCGTGGCTCCGCTCCGTGCGGGGTCCCACCGAGGTCGTGATCGAACGGGAGCGGCCGATCCTCCTCCGCCACCACTTCGCCGTCCAGACCCGGGACGAGCCGGAGCCCGAGCTCGTGCCGCTGCTCGCCCACGGCCGACCGGCGGCCGAGGGCCTGCGCATCGACCAGATGGTCCGTCGGGCCAGCCAGACGCGCTCGGCCGCCTGGCACGGCCGGGTCGGTGGTCGGCGCCTGCCCTTCCGTTCGCCGCGCCGGACCGACCTCATCGAGTGCCTCGACAACCGGGAGCTCCTACCGGCCATCGTCTTCATCTTCAGCCGGGCCGCTTGTGACGACGCGGTGGGGCAGTGCCTGCGCGACGGCGTGCGGCTCACGACCAAAGAGGAGCGCAAGCACATCCGTCGGGCGGCGGAGCGCCACGTGGAGACACTGGCCGACGACGACCTCAGGGTGCTCGGCTACGGCGAGTGGCTGGAGGGTCTCGAGAGCGGCATCGCCGCCCACCACGCCGGCCTCGTGCCCGCCTACCGGGAGACGGTCGAGGAGTGCTTCTGCGCAGGGTGGTTGAAGGTGGTGTTCGCCACTGAGACCCTCTCGCTCGGCATCAACATGCCGGCCCGGACCGTTGTGATCGAGCGTTTCACCAAGTTCGGCGGGGCCGGTCGGGCCACGCTGACCTCGGGGGAGTACACCCAGCTCACCGGGCGGGCCGGCCGCCGCGGCCTCGACGCCGAGGGCCACGCGGTGGTGCTCTGGACGGCCGAGACCACCTTCGCCGAGGTGGCCCGGGTGGCCCTCGCCCCGCCGCCGGACCTGCGCTCGGCCTTCCGCCCCACCTACAACCTGGCCGTCAACCTGGTCCGGCGCTTCGACCGGGCGACCGCCCTCGAGGTGCTGCGACGCTCGTTCGCCCAGTGGCAGGCCAGCCAACGCGACCCGAAGGGGAAGGACATGCTGGCCGACCACCTCGGGCGCCGCCTGGCCGTCCTGGAGGAGTTGGGCTACGTCGCCGACTGGCGCCTGACCGAGAAGGGAGCGCGGCTCGGCGGCATCTACCACGAGGCCGACCTCCTCGTGGCCGAGGCCGCCGGCAGCGACGTGCTCCGCGGCGCCGAGCCGTCGGTCCTCGCCGGTGTGCTCTCGTCCCTCGTCTTCGAGCGCCGCCGCGTCCGCCGGGGAGCCACCCTGCCGCCGCGGCGCCACGGTCCCGCCGGGAAGGGGGGCCGTGGGCTCGATCGGCTGGGAGAGGGACGGCGGGCCGAGCTGGCCAGTCGCCTGACCCTCTTCGCGGCGGAGGCTGAGCGGCTGCGGGCCACCGAAGAGGTGCACCTCGTGCCCCGGACCCGCACCCCCGAGCCCGGCCTGGCCCCGGCGGTGACGGCCTGGGCCCGGGGCGCCAGCTTTGGCACCGCCCTCGACGTGGCGGGGGCCGGCGTCGGCGAGCTCGCCCCGGGGGACTTCGTCCGCAGCGTGAAGCAGCTCGCTGACCTGGTCGGACAGGTCGCCCGGGTGGCGGTCGACCCGGCGACGCGGGCGGCCGCCGAGGCGTGCGTGCCCATGCTCGTGCGCGACGTGGTGGCCGCCGGGGCGGTGCCGGGATCCGCCACCGATGACGGGGCCGAGTCGTAAAGTCAACCGGGCATGTTCCCCTACGCCGAGGAGGCCTTCACCGCCGACGAAGCGGCCGTGCTGCGGCGCTACGTGACCAACCTCGATCGCCCGGTCTTCGCCCTCGTCAACCTGCCCGAGGTCGTGAAGGGCGCGCTCTTCGCCCGCTACTCGCGCTCGCAGAAGAGCCTCCGACGGCTCTTCCTCGACGAGTTCGTGGGCGATCTCGACGTGTCGGGGGACGTCAACGTGGACGCCACGGTCGGGCTCGTCCGGGCCGAGCAGCTCTACGAGCGGGTCTTCGTCGAGTACGGCGACGACTCGGTGGCCCAGCTGGGTGGGGTGCACCTGGCCTGCGAGCAGGCCTCGAACGTGCTCACGAAGATCCTCGAGTGGGGCCGGCTCATGGCCTACCTCGAGCAGTCCACCCGCTACATCGGCTACGACCAGCGCACGGCGGCCGGGCACTTCCGCTACTACCGGCCACCCGAGGTGCTCGACTCGCCCCTCGGGGCCCGCTACGTCGGGGACATGGACCGCATGTTCGACTCCTACGGGGCCCTGCTCCAGGAGATGCAGGCGTGGTTGTCGGTGCGCCACCCCCGCCACCCCGACGACTCGGACTTCGTGCACCGCCAGGCCATCCGGGCCAAGGCCCTCGACGCGGTGCGCGGCCTCCTGCCGGCCGCCTCGCTCGCCAACGTGGGCATCTACGGCACGGGGCAGTCCTACGAGCTGCTCATGCTCCGCCTGCGGGCCCACCCGCTCCCCGAGGCGCGCCAGTACGCGGAGATGATGCTGGAGGAGCTGCGTAAGGTCATCCCCTCGTTCCTCCAGCGCGTCGACCGCCCCGAGCGCGGTGGCGCCTGGTCCAGCTACCTGGCCATGACCCGCGACGAGACGGCCCGGGTCCTCGAGCGTCTCTGGCCCGACGCCGTGCCCCGGGCCGCCCAGGGGCCCGGCCCGGGGGCGGTCGGCCCCGAGGTGACGCTCGTGGACTTCGACCCCGAGGGCGAGGACAAGCTCCTCTCGGCCATCGCCTTCCCCGGCACCACCCTCTCGGAGCCCGAGGTCCTCCGCCGGGTCCGAGCCCTTTCGGCCGAGGACCGGGTCTCGCTCCTCTCGGCCTACGTCGGGGACCGCAAGAACCGCCGGCACCGGCCGGGTCGGGCATTCGAGCGGACCGACTACCGCTTCGAGGTGGTGAGCGACTACGGGGCCTTCCGGGACCTCCAGCGCCACCGTCTCCTCACGATCGAGTGGCAGCCCCTCGGCCCTTCCCTCGGCTACGCCGTGCCCGACCTCGTGGCCGAGGCCGGTCTCGTCGCACCGTTCGTCGAATCCCTCGACCGTTCGCGTGAGCTCTTCGAGACCCTCGCGCCGCGCTACCCGGCCCAGGCGCCCTATGCGGTGGCCCTGGCCTTCCGGCTGCGCTACGTGATGCAGATGAACGCGCGCGAGGCGATGCACCTGATCGAGCTGCGCTCGTCGACCCAGGGCCATCCGGCCTACCGCGACGTCGCCCAGCAGATGCACCGGGCCATCGCCGAGGTGGCGGGGCACCGGGCGGTCGCGGCGGCGATGACCCACGTGGACCACGGCGGCGCGGCACTCGAGCGGCTCGACGCGGAGCGACGGGCCGAGGCCAGGCGGATCGCGCGCGCTGGGAATTCTTGAGCGCGGCTTTTATTACCCTGACCAGGGGTGACGCGCGTCCTTCCTGGTCATGGTCGCCCGGTTCCTGTTGAAGAGAGCGGCGCGATCTGCGTATCTTTTGCGCCAGTTCCAGACGCCCCCGGGGAGGACGTGCGGTTCCAGGACCTGCACGGTTCCAGGGGGGGATGCTGTGAGAGGCGGAGGGAGGTCCGGGGGGTCGAGTAGAGAACGTCTCGCTCGTAAGCGCAACCGCGCAACGAGGAGCGTGATGGCCCCAAAGACCCCCGGACCCGGCCGCCTTGCTGTCCCGCTGTTGGAGGTGCCGTACCGACACCTCCCCGGGGGGCGCCTGGACCCGTCCCTGGCCGGTGTGGCCGGCCTGACCGGCCGGCGGGGAAGCGTCTGAATCGCGGGGGGAAACGTCTATGCTCCCGCGGCACATTCCCCCGGAAGGTTGACCATGCCAGACGATCTGGACGACGTCCCAGGTCCAGAAGACCTCGAAGACCTCGACGACGAGGACCTCGAGAGCCTCGATGCCGACGACGAGCTCGACGAGGACGCGCTCGCGGACGACGAGCTCGACGAGGACGAGCTCGCCGAGGACGTGCTCGACGAGGAGCTCGAGGTGGTCGGCGACGAGGTCCCCCTGGAGGCGGTCGAGGGCGAGGCGCTGGCCGAGACGACGACCACGGCCCCGGCCGAGCGGTCGGGGGAGGAGTCCGACGAGGAGGAGGACGAGGAGCCTGACGACGAGGACGTCGAGGCCAGCCTGGACGTCATCTTGAAGGAGCGCCTGGTCGTCGAGGACGAGCCCGAGGACGAGGAGCTCACCGACGTCGAGGACCGGACCGAGATGACCGAGCGGGTCCTCCCGAAGCAGCCGGACGAGTTCGTCTGCCGCTCGTGCTTCCTCGTGAAGCACCCGAGCCAGCTCGCCGACAAGAAGAAGATGCTCTGTCGGGACTGTGTCTGAGCGAGCCGACGCCCGGCCGGCGGGTGACGCCCGCCTGCGCGACGAGGGTGACCGCCACCTCGGCCCGCTCGATCTGCTCGTCTACGCCCCCGCCGGCCTCATCCTCACCGTCGTGGAGGACCTGCCGTACCTTGCGGCGCGTGGGCGTCGGCGCATCGACCGCCAGATCCGCTCGGCCCGCGCCGTCGGCAAGCTGGCCGTCCATTTCGGTGGTCGCGACCTCCGCTCCCGTCTCGGTGGCCTGAGCACCGCCGGGGAGACGTCGACCCCCACGACGCCGGGGCCGAGGGCGACACCACCGCCGGTGAGGGTGCCGCCGCCGCCGCCGGCGCCACCCACCGACACCGAAGCCGAGGAGACCACGGCCACCCGCATCGCCGCGGCGAGGCGGGTCAACGCGGCCGGCCGGTCCGAGTCCCGACCGACGGTCGACCTGGCCATCCCGGGCTACGACGCGCTGTCGGCCTCCCAGGTGGTGCGGCGGCTCGACAGCCTGGGGCCGGCCGAGCTCGAGGCGGTGGAGCGCCACGAGGCGGCCACCCGTGGCCGACGGACCATCCTCCACCGGGTCCACCAGCTCCAGGAGGACCGGGAGCGGGGCCTCCCGGCCGAACCGGCCGACTGAGCACCGGACCCCCCGTGGAACACGTCCGAGCGGCCGGGCCCGACGACCGGGTGCCCTGCGCGGCGTTGCTCGCCGGCGCCCTGGCCGAGCTGGACGACCAGCGCGACGGTGCCCTCGCCGGCCTGCTCGACGGCCCGTCGCCGTGGCCGCCGGACCCCGCCACCCTCGTCGCCGCGTGGGCGGCCGACGCCGACGGGTACCTCGCCGTCGGCACGATCGACGACGTCGTGGTGGGTCTGGCCGCCGGCCGGACCGAGCGGCGGGGCGAGCGCCTCCTCGGACTCGTCACCGCCTGCTACGTCGAGCGCGAGGCGCGAGGGATCGGCGTGGGGACGGCCCTCCTCGGGTCGCTCGTCGAGTGGTTCGCCGGTCGGGGCTGCACCGGCGTCGACGCCCCCGCCCTCCCGGGCGACCGGGCCACGAAGCAGCTCTACGAGGGGGCCGGGTTCAAGGCCCGGCTGCTCGTCCTCCATCGCCCGCTCGGCTGAGCGCAGGGCGCCGGGTCACGGTGCGGCGGGGCGGCGGCGGGGGGACCCGCAAACCGAGGAGCTTGGCCAGCTCGGGTACGAGGCCGGCGGCGTTGAGGGCCGCCCCGTGCACCTCGGGTCCGGCGGGGAGACCAACCGGCTTCACCGTGCGCCGGACCGGTGAGTCGGTCACCGCGGCGAGGAGGGCCAACCACTGGTCGGCCTCGAGGTCGGCCGTCATGGCCGCCCCGGCCGCGTCGGCCAGCCGCACGGCCAGCTCGGCCGGACAGCGCGTCCCGGCCTCGGGCGCCCGGGCCGTGATCCGCAGGGCATCGAGCACCCGCCCCTCGTCGAGGGCGGTCGTGATCCGCTGCTCCCACTCCTCGCGGAGCGACGTCACCCGGCGGTCCAGGGTCTCCTGCAGGTTCTTGGCGAGGGCCCGCCCCTCCTCGTCGAGGTTCACGGTGCGCGAGGCGGTGACGACGGCGCGCAGCTCGCGCAGCCGCAGCTCGCGCCCGGCCGACTGGGCCGAGGTCGCCCGGTCCTTCCAGCTCGCCAGGTTCACGGCCGGCAGCAGCTGCTCGGCCATGGCCAGGATGGGCTCGGCGTTGGCCGGGGCCCCGCCGCGCTCCTTGGCCCTCGTGTTCTGCTCCTCGATGGCCTGGCGGACGGCGGGGATCCCGCCGCGGAGCAGTTGCTCGGCCACGGGGAGCTGCTCGGGCCGCAGCTCGGCCAAGAGGGCGTTGCGGTGGGCGGCCGAGACGGTGGGACGGCGCTCCCGGCGAGCTGGTGCCGGGCGGCCGCGCCCGCCCTCGTGCTCCTCGCCCGGCGGGCCGGCCGGGCGGCCCTGGCGCCGCGGCGCCCCGCGCTCGGTCCGCCCCGCGGCTCGCCCGTGGTCGTCACCGGTCTCGCCCCGCGGTCGGCCCTTCGGCGGACGGCGTCCGGCCCCGTCGCGGCGCGGCCGGTCGTCGTCGTCCCGCCGCCGGCGGCTGCCGGGGGCGAGGGTCACCGAGACGTCCGGGCCCGTGCGGGGCGCGGCGAGCACCTCGAGGACCTCGCCGCGGTGGTGCGAGTCCCGCTCGGCGCGCGCCGGGATGATCGCCACGACCTCGATCCCGTCGAGCCCGGTCTCGACCTCGACGCGGAGGACGTCGCCGGCCGACGCCGCGGCCGGGGCGAGGTCCTGGGCGAGCGTGCCGCGCGGCTGGCGTGCCCCCGCGGCTCGCCAGGTCCAGGATCCGTCGGGGGCGCGGCTCGTCAGCTCGATATCGATGCGCCGAGACATGCGGCGAAAACGCTACCGCGCCTGGCGCTGCGGCGACACCAGGCAGGTCAACGGCGGGCCGCGGTGCGCCCGGAGGAGGGGGGGCGGCCCGGTACGATGACGGCCCGTCGGACGGCTCGAGCGTCGAGCCGCCGAGGAGGTTGCGTGACCGATCACACCGAGGGGCCCGAGGGCGACCCGGCGGCGCTACCCGGCACGAGCCAGCCGCTGTGGGCCCCGTCGGTCGAGCGGGCGCGGGGTGGGGCGATCCCCCTCGGGAGCGAGTCCGGCGCTGCGGCCCCCGGTGCGTCGACGTCGGCCGTGGTGCCCTTCTCCTCGACCTGGTTCGGGACGGCCGGCGGCCCTGGCGCATCGCCGCCCGGAGCCGCACCGCCACGGCCGCCGTCACCCGAGCCCTCCCCGGGCGGCCAGCGCGGGCCGAACTGGCTCGTCGTGGCGGTGGTGGCCGCCCTCATCGGTGGGGCCGTCGGGGCCATCGTCACCGCCGTGGCCGACCGCGGTGGCGGGGGCCAGGCGACCACGCTCACGATCAAGGAGAGCTCGGCCGCGCCGGGCGCGGCGGAGCTGTCGGGCAACGTGCCCATCCCGGCCCTCGTCCACGCCGTGCTGCCGGCCGTGGTGTCGGTCGACGTCAGGGCAGCCACGGCGGAGGACGAGGGCACCGGGATGATCATCACCGCCGACGGCATGGTCGTGACCAACAACCACGTCATCGCCCTGGCCAACGGCGGGGGGACCATCAACGTGGTGCAGTCCGGGACGACCAAGGCGTTGAAGGCGACGCTCGTCGGCACCGACCCGAACAACGACGTGGCCCTGCTCAAGGTGGCCGGGGTGAGCGGGCTCCCCACGGTGACATTCGGCAACTCGAAGCGGGCCCAGGTGGGCGACGCCGTCGTGGCCATCGGCAACGCCCTGGGCCTCTCGCGCGGCACGCCGACGGTTACCCAGGGGATCGTCTCGGCCCTCGGGCGGACCGTGACGGCCGGCGGCACGACGAGCGGCACGACCGAGACGCTCCAGGGTCTCATCCAGACCGACGCGGCCATCAACCCCGGCAACTCCGGCGGCCCCCTCGTCGACACGAGCGGGCAGGTGATCGGGATGAACACCGCGGTGGCCGGGACGACGAGCGACGGCGAGAGCTCGCAGAACATCGGCTTCGCCATTCCCTCCGCCCGCATCGAGGCGCTCCTCACCGAGCTCGAGCGGGGCGGCGTGCACCCCAAGGGCCCCGGTTACCTCGGCGTCTCGGTGACAGACGTGACGCCGACGCTCCAGCAGAATTACGGCCTCACCCCGTCGAGCGGTGTCCTGATCGTGAGCACCGAGCCCGGCGGCCCGGCCGACCAGGCCGGCCTGGTCGGCGGCGACGTGATCGTCGGCCTGGGGGGCACCAGGATCACCACCCAGGACGACCTGCATGCCGCGCTGGCCAAGGACTACCCGGGGGAGGTGGTGCAGGTGACGTTCTACGACGGCAACCTGGAGCAGACCGCCTCGGTCACCCTGGCGGCGTCGCCATCAGGCGGCTGACCAACTCCTCGAGGGCTGGTCGCCGGGGGACCCGGTACCGTGTCCCTACCTGGCCGACCCGACGACGAAGGGGGTGTGGCACCCGTGCGCTACAACCTGCCAGCTGACCGACTGCCCACCGCATGGTTCAACGTGGCGCCCCACCTACCCGAGCCGCTGCAGCCACCGCTGCATCCCGGCACGAAGCAGCCGATCGGGCCCGAGGACCTGGCGCCGCTCTTCCCGATGGCCCTCATCGCCCAGGAGGTCTCGGCCGAGCCCTACATCGACATCCCCGGCGAGGTGCTCGACGTGCTCCGCCTGTGGCGCCCGACCCCCCTCGTGCGGGCCGAGCGGCTCGAGCGGGCCCTCGGCACGCCGGCCCGCATCTACTACAAGGACGAGTCGGTGTCGCCGGCCGGATCACACAAGCCGAACACCGCGGTGCCTCAGGCCTTCTACAACAAGGCCGAGGGCGTGCCCCGCCTCACGACCGAGACGGGGGCAGGCCAGTGGGGGAGCGCCCTCGCCTTCGCCTGCTCCCTCTTCGACCTGGAGTGCAAGGTCTACATGGTGCGGGCGTCGTACAACCAGAAGCCCTATCGCCGGGTGATGATGGAGGTGTGGGGGGCGAGCGTCGTGCCCTCCCCGGTCGACGACCCCGACCACCCGGGCTCCCTCGGCACGGCCATCAGCGACGCGGTGGCCGATGCGGCGAGCCGCGAGGACTCCCACTACTCGCTCGGCTCCGTGCTGAACCACGTCCTCCTGCACCAGACGGTCATCGGCCAGGAGGCCAAGGAGCAGTTGACGCTGGCCGGGGAAGGGACGCCCGACCTCGTCGTCGGCAGCTGCGGCGGCGGGTCCAACCTCGGGGGCCTCTCCCTCCCCTTCGTCCCCGACGCCGGCGTCGAGCTGCTCGCCGTCGAGCCGACCTCGTGCCCGACGCTCACCGGGGGCCGGTTCGACTACGACTTCGGTGACACCGCCGGCATGACACCGCTCTTGGCGATGTACACGCTCGGCCACGAGTTCGTGCCGCCACCGATCCACGCCGGCGGTCTGCGCTACCACGGCGACGCCCCGATCATCTCGAACCTCGTGAAGGCCGGCCGCATGCGGGCCGTCGCCTACCCCCAGGGGAAGGTCTTCGACGCCGCCGTCCAGTTCGCCCGGACCGAGGGGACCCTCCCGGCCCCCGAGACGGCCCACGCCATCCGGGCGGTGATCGACGAGGCCCTCGCGGCGAAGGAGCGGGGTGAGGAGAAGGTGATCCTCTTCAACTACTCGGGCCACGGCCTCCTCGACCTGGGCGCCTACCAGGACTACCTGAGCGGCCAGCTCGACCTGGGCTGAGGAGCGGGGCGAAGAGGTCGCCCATCTCGGCCAGGCGGGCCGGCACGGCCGGGGCCTCGAAGGCGAGGGCCGTCGGGTCGTCGCCGGCCGCCGTCTCGGCCACCTCGTCCCAGGTGACCGGCATGGAGACGGTCGGTTCGGGCCGGGCCCGGAGGGAGTAGACGGCCACGGTCGTCTTGGCCACGTTGTTCTGGCTCCAGTCGATGAGCACCCGCCCGCGACGCAGGTCCTTGCGCATGTTGGCCACGACGAGCTCGGGCCGGGCCCGCACCGCCAGCTCGGCCAGCCGGTGGGCCTCCTCCCGGGTGGCGCCGTCGGCCCAGTCGCGCTGGCGGGCCTCCGCCGGCAGGGCCACGTAGAGCTGGAGACCCTTCGAGCCGCTCGTCTTCGGATAGGCGGTCCACCCGTGCTCCTCCTCGAGGAGCCCCGCGAGGAGCTGGGCCACCGCGCAACACTCGACGAGCGTGGCCGGGGCCCCGGGGTCGAGGTCGAAGACCATGAGGTCCGGCGGGACGGGCTCGCCCTTCCCGCCCACCTTCCACATCGGGGCGTGCAGCTCCAGCGCGGCGAGATTGGCCGCCCAGACGAGCGACGGCAGGCTGTCGAGGAAGAGGAAGTCGATCAGCTCGCGGCCGCGCGGGCTCGAGGGCAGCGTCACGCTCTTCACCCACGACGGGGTGCCTTTCGGACGGTGCTTCTGGTAGAAGGTCTGGCCGCTCACCCCGTCGGGGAAGCGTCGCAACGTGAGCGGCCGGTCGGCGAGGTGGGGGAGGAGGTGGGGCGCGACGTCGACGTAGTAGCGGACCACGTCGGCCTTCGTGAAGCCCGTCTCGGGGTAGAGCACCTTGTCGAGGTTCGAGAGCTGGAGCACCCGCCCATCGACCTCGACACTCACCTTCGCCCCGTCCTCCGACGCGGCGAGCTCGGCGGCGAGCTCCTCGGCCATCGGCCCGAAGGCTACCGGCGCGCTCGGCCGGCCCGACCCGAACCGTGCCCCGGTCAGGCCGAGCCGGTGCGGGCCGGGCGGAGGCCCGGTGCGTCGAGGGGACACGACAGGGGTTGGCCGGCGGGGGCGGGCACCTTCGCCGGCTTCGGGTTCACGAGGCCCACGAGGGCGATGAGCGCGCCGGCGAGGCAGAGGAACCCGCCGAGGACGGCGGCCCGGTGGAAGCCGGCGGAGAAGCGGGCCGGCTGGTGGAAGGCGATGCCGGTGAGGCCCACGGCCGGGGGGATGACGGCCACCGCGAGGAGCCCGGCCACCCGGGCCACGGCGTTGTTCACGCCCGAGGCCGCCCCACTGTGGCGGTCGTCGACCGCGCCCATGACCGTCGTGGTGAGCGGGGCCACCGTGAGCGCCAACCCAGCGGAGAAGACGAGGACCGCCGGCAGCACGTCGGCGAGGTAGCTGCTCGTCACTCCGATGCGCACCATGAGGAACAGCCCGCCCGCCATGATCGCCGGCCCGAGGCTCATCGGCAGCCGCGGCCCGATGCGCGAGGCCAGGGCGCCGGCCCGCGAGGAGAAGAGGAGCATGACGAGCGTGAGGGGGAGGAGGGACGCCCCGGCGGCCAGGGCGGAGTACCCGAGCACGACCTCGAGGTTGACGACGAGGAGGAAGAGGACGGCGCCGAGGGCGCCGTAGACGAGGAAGGTGAGCACGTTCGACACGGTGAACTGCCGGGACCGGAAGAGGTCGAGCTCGAGCATCGGCGTCTCGACCCGTCGCTCGACGGCCAGGAAGGCCACGAGGGCGGCCACCCCGAGCACACCCGTCAGCACGACGAGCCCGCGGTCCGAGCCCGGGGCCGGGCCCTCGATGAGGGCGTAGGTGGTGCTGGCGAGACCGACGACCGCAAGGACCGCGCCGGTCAGGTCGAGGTGCCGGGCGCTCGTCGGGTCCTTCGACTCGGGCACGTGGCGCGAGGCGTAGAAGACGGCGACGGCGAGCGGCAGGTTGAGCACGAAGATGAGCCGCCACGTGACGGCGGTCACGAGCCAACCTCCGACGAGCGGGCCGACCGCCGCCGCGACCCCGCCGAGGGCCGACCACGTCCCGATGGCCCGGCCCCGGTCCTCTGAGCGGAACGTGGCTTCGATGATGGCCAGGCTGCCCGGGACGAGCAGCGCGCCTCCGGCGCCCTGGAGGGCCCGGGCGGCGATCAGCACGTTGAGGTCGGGGGCCACCGCGCACAGGAGGGAGGCCGCCCCGAACCAGGCCACACCGACGAGGAAGACCCGCCGGCGGCCGTAGAGGTCGCCGAGGGAGCCCCCGAGCAAGATGAGCGCCGAGAGCGTGATGCCGTAGCTGGTGAGCACCCACTGCAGGCCGGCCACCCCGGCATGGAAGTCCCGACCGATGGCCGGGAGGGCCACGTTCACGACGGTCCCGTCGAGGGTGACGATGGCCGAGCCGGCGATGGTGGCGAAGAGCACCCAACGCGCCGGGGCGGTCCCGTAGCGCACCGCTGTCGAGTCGGCCATCGCACCTCATCGGCTCGGCCGCCGACACGGGTGGGCGGCTCCGTGCCCACGACGGTAGCGGGCAGGACCCGAGGGACCCCCGGTCCCGGCCCTGGTGACCTCCGGCCCTAGTTCCCCTCAACGGTCCGGGCGGAAGATCGAGGCAGTGGCCATGTACTACGAGCTGCTGACGGCGAGTCTGGCCGGGGTGGGACGGAGCGATCGTCGCTCGGTCGTCGACCTCGTGGCCGACGCCGTCGAACGCCGGCGGGCCCTCCAGGGCGGTACGGCGGACGCGGCGAGCGGCGTCGCCGTCCAGCTGGCCTACGACCTGGCCCTCCTCCGCCTGTGCCGAGCCCTCGACGTGGCGGCCGACCCGGCGGGCTTCACGAGACCGTTGCCCGAGCGCCGTCGGCTGGAAAGCCTCCTCGCCGGGCGGGGGGTGGACCTGGCGACCTTGGCGGCCAACGGCGGGACGCAGACGACCGTCCCCGCCCGCTGACCGGCGGCGGCGATCAGGTGCCGCCGGTCGGCGGCGGAAGCCCCCCGGCTTTGCGCTCGGCCAGCCGGGCGGCGAAGACGGCCGCCTCGGTCCGGCGCTGCATCCCGAGCTTGGCGAGCAGGTTCGACACGTAGTTCTTCACGGTCTTCTCGGCGAGGAACAGGGCTTCGGCGATCTGACGGTTGGTCTGTCCTTCGGCGATGAGGTCGAGGATCCTGCGCTCCTGTCCGGTGAGCTTGGCCAGGCGCTCGTCCTCCTCCGGACCGTGCTGCAGCCGTTCGAGCACCCGTGCCGTCAAGGCGGGGTCGAGGAGCGAGCCGCCGGCCGCCACCTTGCGCACGTCGTCGACGAGGGTGCTGCCACCGACCTGCTTCAACACGTAGCCCGACGCGCCGGCCATGATCGCCGCCAGGAGCGCCTCGTCGTCGGCGTAAGACGTGAGCATGAGACACGCCGTCTCGGGTCTCGTGGAGCGCACCTCGCGACAGACCTCGACCCCGTTGCCGTCGGGCAGGCGGACGTCGAGGATGGCCACGTCCGGACGGGTTGGCGGGATCCGGCGGAGGGCCTCGTCGGCCGTCCCCGCCTCGCCGACCACCTCGATGTCCTCCTCGCTCTCGAGGAGGGTGCGCAGCCCGGTCCGCACCACCTCGTGGTCGTCGAGGAGGAAGACCCGGATGGTCACGGGGTGATCTTGCCACGGCCGGCCGTCGGGACCGCAGACCCCCCTGAGCTGGGTGAACGGCCCCTGAGCGTCACGACCGGCCACGGCCCCCGGCCGCCGGGACGGGCCGGGCATGACACAAATGGGGTATCGGCGGCACATAGGTGGATCAGACCGCTTTGGCGCATCTGCGCCGCGGCCAAATGGTCCATCGATCCCTGTTGGCGGGGCATTTCCTCCTCCATACTGAGAGTTACCTACTCGGTCGTACGAGGGGGATGCATCCGGCCTCACGGGGTCGGAAGGGGATGGGAAGGGCGGCCCGGAGGGGGGCCGCCTTTTCCATACCCAGGCGCCTCACGACCTCCGGCCCGACCTACTGGCCGTCCGACCTACTGGCCGTCCGACCTACTGGAAGGCCCCCAGCTCCTTCCCCCGGGCGATCTCCTCCCAGCTGAAGCCGAGCTCCAAGAGGACCGCCTCGGTGTCCTCGCCTGGCTCGGGGGCCGCGACCGCCGGCCCGGTGGGCACCCCGTCGAACTGGAACGGTGGCGCCACGAGGGCCGAGGGCGGTCCCGTGCGGCTCTCGAGCACCCGCAGGTAGCCGTTCGCCACCACCTGAGGGTCGTCCGAGAGCTCGGCCGGGCTCTGGACCGCGGCCCAGACGCCTCCGGAGCCTGCCAGCCGCTCCCGCCACTCCTCGAGCGTGGCCGAGGCGAAGATCTCGTCGAGGACGGCCACGCACGCCGCCTGGTGGGCCGAGCGGCTGGCGTGGTCGACGAAGCGCGGATCGCTCACGAGCTCGGGGTGGCCGATCCGCTCGCAGAGCTCGGGCCAGTGCCGGTCCGACTGCAGGTGCACGAGGTAGAGCCAGCGGTCGTCGGCCGTCCGGTACCAGTTGGTGGTGGGGTTGCCGGGGCGGTGGCGGTCCCGCAGCACCCCCTGGGCGCCGCCGTAGGGGGCGAGGGCCACGTCGGGACCGAGGGCCCACATGCCCACGTTGAGGAGGGCGGTGTCGACCACCGGCGCCTCGCCGGTGCGCTCCCGGACGAAGAGGGCCATCCCGATGGCTCCGGCCAGGGCCACCGCGGCCTGGAGGTCGAAGAACGACGGCGGCATCATCGGTGGCTCACCGCCGGGTGGCGTGAGGCGGTGGGCGACGCCGCCGCGGGCCCAGGCCGAGGCCAGGTCGAAACCGCCCCGCTCGGCCTCGGGCCCCGAAGGACCGGCGCCGCTCGCCCGGGCATAGACGATCGACGGATTCATCGCCCGGATGTCGTCGACGTCCACACCGAGCGCCCGCCGCGCCTTCGGCAGGAGGCTCGTGACGAAGACGTCGGCCTCTGCGACGAGGCGGGCCAAGGCCTCGAGGGCCTCGGGACGGGTCAGGTCGAGGCCGATGCTGCGCTTCCCGTGGTTGGGAATCTCGACGAAGACGGCCGGGCCGTCCGTGCCGCTGAGGGCGTGCTGCAGCCCCCGCCCTGGATCGCCGCCCGCCGGGTGCTCGACCTTCACCACCTCGGCTCCGAGGTCGGCGAGGATGGCGGTCGCGGTGGGCGCGAACATCCACATCCCCACCTCCACCACCTTCACGCCGGCGAGCGGTTGACCGGTCACCACACCTCCCCACGCCGCACAGGCCAGCGGCGGTCGCCACCAGCGGCCCGGCCACACTACGCAGCGGCGAGCGCTCCGGCCCAGGTCAGGACCTTCGGCCCTACCTGCTCGGCACCCCGGCGAGCAGGGTGGGAACGAGACGACGGTGAAAGGAGCAGTCCGATGACCACCCCGTCCGAGCACCGTGGTACCCGTCGGAGCCCGACGCCGACCTCAGAGCTCGAGCACGTGCGGCGCGACATCATCCGGTTGCTGCGTGACCTACGCGGCGCCTTCGACGAGTTGCTGGTGCAAAGCGAGATCGGCGAGATGAACGTGCGCGACGCGCTGGCCGCCCGCGTCGAGCAGATCGACCAGGCCTGGTTCAACCTCAAGCGCTGCACGCGCGAGCAGGTGGAGGAGGAGAGGACCAAGGTGGCCACGTTCGAGCAGGCCGCCGAAGAGGCTGCGGCCGAGGCGGCCGACGAGCACGGCCACGACTCGGCGGCCGCCGGCTAGTCAGCCGGCGGCGCGCTTCGGGTGGGCAACGGTGGCGGCGCCCGACAACCCGGCACCCCCTGGCCCCGTCCTCGTCGGGGTCGACGGATCGTCGGGCGCCGAGCGGGCCGTTCGCCTGGCGGTGGGGTTGGCCTCGCGGACTGACCGTCCGTTGGTCATCCTCTACGGCTGGTCGCACGACCGGCCCGACACCCTCGAGACGTTCGAGACGCACGCCGAGAAGGTCCTCTCGGCGGCGGTGGCGACCGCCGAGGAACTCGCCCCCGGGCTCGAGGTGACGACCGAGGCCCACCCCGTCGACGCGGCGCAGGCCCTCATCGAAGCCAGCCGCGACGCCAGCCTCCTCGTCGTCGGCTCGCGCGGGATGGGGGGGTTCCGCGGCATCATGTTGGGCTCAGTGAGCCAGCGCTGCGCCCATCACGCCCACTGCCCGATCGTGATCGTGCCGCCCCCGAGCACCCCCGCCGAGGGCGTCGGGTGCGACCCGGGTTGAACGGGACCGGGACGCCGGCGGCACCCGCCCCCGAGCCGCCGGCCGGGGGTGGACCAGCCCCGCTCCCTGCACGGCCCGACGACGTCGGTACGGTCCCCGCGGAGGGGCCGGCGCCCTTCCGAGAAGACCCCAGCCGGGCCGCGCCGCCGGCCGAGGAGGCCGAGCCGGTCCACATCTCGCCTCACCCGGCGTACGTGCCCCGGCGGACGTCGCTCTTCACGAGGATCCTGCGGGTCGTCCTCGTGGCACTGGCCCTCTGGCTCCCGATCGAGCTCCACGGCCTCTGCTGGGTCAGTCTCTTGATCGGCCTCGGCGCCGTGCTCCTGCTGCTCCTGATCTTCCGCCTCCGGGCCCGCACCGTCGTGGCCCTGATGGCCGCGCTGGTGCTCGTCGAGGGGGTCGGCCTCGAGATCTGGAACGGCGCGGCCTTCCACACGGCGTCCTTGTCCGGGCCGCCGCCGGCGCTCCTCTGGTGCGGGCGGACGTACTGGCCACCGGGCCACACGCTCCGGGCCGAGACACCCGCCCAGCTGCGCGGCCTTCGGCCGGCCGTCGTGGCCGGCCGCCTGCAGACCGTGGGGACGACCCCCTCGGGGCTCCCCATTCTCTCGCCGACCGCGTGCGGAGGAACCAACCCGCCGTCGGTCTTCTTGCCGGCCGGCCCGCACACCTACTACCGCTACGCCCTGAGCCGTCCCAACTGACGCGGGCCGTGGGTGGACGGGATCGGCCCGTTGCGCCGGCCCGGGCCGACCTCGGCCCAGCTCACGGCCCCGAGCGGGACCTCGTCGCCGCCCGACGGGGCCGTTGGTAGCCTGCGGCTCCAGTCGGGCCGGCCACCTCGGGTCGGGACCCTGTTCGGGAAGCGGAGGTGGGCAGGCCATGGCACGGACCTCGCCGCGGTGCGCAGCGTCGACCCGAGCCCGCCACCCTCGGCGCGCCCCGGTCCGGGCGCTCCTCGGTGCGGCGCTCTGTCTCGGCTTGGTCGCCCTCGTCAGCACCCCGGCGCTGGCCCTGTCGGCCGGGAAGCTCTACGTGAACAGCACCACGGGCAGCAACACCACGAACGGGAACCCGAACAGCTGCCGCCTGCTGGCCAACCCCTGCGCCACGATCAGCTACGCCCTCACTCTGGCCCCGCCGGACGCCACGATCCTCGTGGCGAGCGGGAGCTACGACGAGCAGCTCACCATCACCCAGAACGTCACGATCGACGGGGCGGGAGCCGCCGGTGCGGGGGCCACGATCATCGACCCGGTGGCGCCGGTGCTCGCCGACACCGACACCGACAGCTCGACGCCGCAGAACTACATCGTCGACGTCACCTCGGGCGCCGTGGCCAACCTGAAGTTCCTGGCCGTCGACGGTAGCGCCGGCAGCAGCTTCTTCACCGGCTGCTCGGCCGACTACGTCGGCGTCTACTTCCACGACGCCGGGGGCACCTTGAACAACGTCGACGTCGACAACCTGCAGCTTCCGACGGCCTTCCAGGGGTGTCAGGACGGCCTCGGGGTCTACGTGGCCAGCGACAGCGGCTCGACCTCGAACGTGACGATGAGCACCGTGAGCGTGCAGAACTACGACAAGAACGGGATCACGTGCGACGACGCCGGCACCACGTGCACCATCTCGCACACGAGCGTCCAGGGTGTCGGACCGACCGGCGTGATCGCCCAGAACGGGATCCAGGTCTACGGGGCCGCGGCCGCCACGCTCTCCAAGGACGACGTCTCGCAGAACACCTACACCGGCGGGGACACCCTGGCCACCGGGCTCCTGCTCTACGACGTGGGGACCCTCAACGTGGCCAGCACGACGGCGTTCATGAACGACGACGACATCCTCGCCGGCCAGGACGCCAGCGGCTCGGGCGACGGCACCTGGACCTTCAGCAAGGACGTCCTCGACCAGGCGACCGACGACACCTCGAGCCCGTCGGTGGGTCAGGGGCTCGGTGACGGCCTGGCCCTCGACAGCACGACCAACGTCGTGACGATCTCCGGCTTGAAGACGTTCAACAACTACGAATACGGCATCGCCCTCTACGGCGTGAGCAACGCCACCGTGACGAAGAGCAAGACGGGTGACAACGCCGACGGTATCTACGTCGGGGGGCCGGGCGGCACGGCCACGACAAGTACGGGCAACACGATCAGCTCGAACATCATCACCACGAACACCGTGGACGGCATCCTGGCCGACACCGACTCCACGGGGAACACCTTCTTGTCGAACAAGCTCCGGAACAACGTGTTCTACGACCTCGCCGACCTGGGCACCGGGAACATCTGGACCACGAACTCCTGCACCCCGGCGCACGACAGCAACCCGGCGGGCCTCTGCTGAGGCCACGGCGGTCGGGCAGGCACTCCGGTGCCGGGCCGCCGGAATGCAGGTGTAAGGAGGCGTGACCATGCCAATGCCCACCGACGTAGGGATCGTCGACACGATGATCTCTTTCCCGTTGAAGGACCCGAAGGCCACCTATGCCTTCGTGACCCGCCAGCTGAAGGACGACACCGCCAAGGACTTCGAGTTCCCCGTCGAGTACATGTTCAAGGACGTCCCCCACCCCGACACCGAGGACGACCCGGTAGCGGTCACGCTCCGCGAGATGGACCGCCACGGCATCGCCGTCGGGCTGGTGGCCGTGGGGCGGGGGGCTGCCGGCCAACGGGCGGTCAAAGAGCACCCGGACCGCTTCGTGGCCTCGCTCTCGGTGGACCCGAACGATGGCATGAAGGCCCTCCGGGCCATCGACGAGGCCAAGGCGCAGCACGACCTGCGGGCGGTGGAGGTGTTCCCCGCCGGCACGTTCCCCCAGGTGGCCATCAACGACAAGCGGATGTACCCCCTCTACGCCAAGTGCTGCGAGCTGGACCTGCCGATCTTCGTCTGCGCCGGGGTGCCCGGACCGCGCCTGCGCATGGAACCCCAGAAGGTCGAGTTCATCGATGAGGTCATGTACGACTTCCCCGAGCTCGTCTTCGTCACCCGCCACGGCTGCGAGCCGTGGACCGAGCTGGCCGTGAAGCTGATGCTCAAGTGGCCGGGACTCCACTACTCGACGAGCGCCTTCGCCCCGAAGTACTACCCGAGGGACATCATCAACTACGCCAACACCCGAGGCGCCGACAAGGTGATCTACGCCGGCTACTTCCCGATGGGCCTCTCGCTCGAGCGCATCATGCGTGAGATGCCGGGCGTTCCTTTCCACGACGACGTCTGGCCCAAATTCCTCCGGGAGAACGCGGCGCGGGTGCTGAAACTGTCCTGACCAGCACATTTGGGTAGTCTCTTGGCCATGCCGCAAGCCGCCCGTTTGGCCGCGTCGGCCCTCGGTGCCATCGCGGCGTGCGGGGCACTCCTCCTCGGCGCGGGGCCGGCCATGGCCGCCGGTGGCCTCACCGGCCGGTCGGCGATCCAGGTCGTCCAGAGCTCATTGCGGGCGTCGTCCGGAGCTTCGTCGGTCACGATGGACGGGCACTTCAACCGCGGAGGGCAGATCACCGGCTTCCACGTGTCGGTCACGTCCGGCAACGGCGTCGGCACGCTCACCCTCAACGGCAACTCGGAGCAGCTGATCAAGATCGGCAAGTCGATCTATTTGAAAGGCGACCGTGCCTTCTGGATCAAGAACGGCGGGACCGCGGCGGCCGAGCTCGCCGCTGGCCGCTGGGTCAAGGTGCCGGGCGACGCCTTCCAGTCGTTCTTCAACACCCACGAGCTCCTCTCCCAGTTGGGCCCGGACGTCTCGCGGAGCACGTTCGTCCGAGCCGGCGTCGCGGTGGTGGGGGGAGTGGCGGCCGTGGTCGTCGCCGGCCACGAGAAGGCCAACCCCTCCAATGGCGGCCGGCTCTACGTCGCCGCGCGGGGACCTCCGTACATCCTCAAGATCGCAGCCTCGTCGAACGGTACTGTCGGCTCGATCATCTTCTCCAACTACAACAAGCCGGTCCACGTCACTCGGCCCGCCCATTACCTGGACCTCTCGAGCACCACGGGGTAGGCCGACGCCGTGGTCTCAGGCCGAGGCCCGTCGCTTCGGTCGTCGCTGGCGGGGCGTCGACCTGGCCTCCGGGTTCGACGCCGCGACGACGCCGGCCTGCAACCGTCCGAGGACGAGGGTCCAGGCCACCTCCATGAACTCGGCCTGCCGCCCGGTCTCGACGAGCTGGTGGACCTCGACGTGGGAGCCTCGTCGTCCCGGTGTGACCCGCAGGTAGCCGGTGTGCTCACCCCCGGGGAACGGCACGTTGTCGTCCTCGAAGTCCCACACCATGACGATCAAGTCGGGGGGCGAGACGAGCTCGTAGCGGCCACGCACCCGGGTGCCCCACTCCATCTCACAGGCGAACTGGCCGTCTTCGATGCTCACGGGGACGCCGAGCCAGCGCGAGTACACGGCCGGGTCGGTGAAGGCGGCGAAGGTCACCTCGGGTGGTGTCTCGACGTCGACGCTCGCCACGACGACGGGCACGGTCCGGGCTTCGGAGAGCCTGGTCTCAGGGATGTCGTCGGCGGGGACCCACTTGAAGGAGCCGTCCAGGGCGAGATGGAGCTCCCGCACCACCTCCTGTCGGGCCCGGTAGCGGCGGAACGTGCCCGACGCGCTCATCGAGACGAGCCCGGCCCGGCGGAGGACTGCCAGGTGCTCGGAGATGGTCGGCTTGGTCAGGGCGAAGGCCGCGGCGATCTCGCCGGCCGGCAGATCCTCGTCCCAGATGAGCCGCAGGATCTCCCGGCGGATGGGGGAGCGGAGCGCTCCCAGCACCTCTTGAATGTCCTGCACCCCACCTCCGGTTGCCAATATTTCGGCGCTTCCCTAATGTAGCCGTCACTGAACTTTGGGACAGGAGGTTGTCATGGCCAACTACGTGCTGGCGTACCGCGGCGGCGCGATGGGCGAGAGCCCCGAGGAGCAGGAGGCCGCCATGACGGCCTGGATGAACTGGTTCGGGGCGCTGGGTGAGGCCATCGTCGACATGGGCAGCCCGTTCGGTGCCTCCTCGACGATCGGCGCCGACGGCTCGGTGAAGGACGGCGGCGCCTCGACCCTCACGGGGTACTCCATCGTCGTCGCTGACAGCCAGGAGGACGCGGTTGCGAAGGCCAAGGGCTGCCCGGTGCTCCAGAGCGGCGGCGCGGTCGAGGTCTACGAGTCGGTCCCCGTCGGCTGACCGGCGAAGAGGGCCTCGTGCCGAAGACCGATGTCTGGCCGACCGTCCACGCCGAGCGGCGGGCGTTGGCCGACGACCTCGAGCGGCTGAACGACGAGCAATGGAGCACGCGGTCGCTCTGCAGCGACTGGACTGTCCGCGACGTCGTGGCTCACATGACGAGCACGGCCAAGATCTCGGGCGCCACGTTCTTCCCGAAGGTGATCGGGTCTGGCTTCAGCCTGACTCGGATGCAGGCCCGGGACATCGCCCGCGAGCGGGGCGTCTCGCCCTCGGCCACGCTCCAAGGCTTCACCTCGGTGATCGACTCGTCGAAGCACCCACCGGGACCGGGTGACACCTGGCTGGGTGAGGTGCTCATCCACAGCGAGGACGTCCGTCGGCCGCTCGGCCTCGAGCACGAGTACCCCCGTGACGCCGTCGTCGAGGTGGCCGACTTCTACAAGGGCTCCAACCTGGTGATCGGGGCGAAGCGCCGGATCACGGGCCTGCGCCTGCGGGCGACCGACGTCGAGTGGTCCACCGGGGAGGGGCCCGAGGCCGCCGGCCCGATCCTCTCTTTGCTCATGGCGATGACCGGCCGCAAGACGGTGCTGGACGACCTCTCCGGGGAGGGCGTGGAGGTCCTGCGCGGCCGGGACTGATCGGGGCCCGCCAGCGGTGGAACGAAGCCAACCGCGAGCCCCCGGTGGGGGAGTGACGACCCGCGTGGACCTCGGCGTGCCAGCAATTCAGGCGTTCGATCCGTCCGCCGGCACGTCCGGCGGCCATGCCGCTTCCCCCTCACCGTCCTCCACCGCGAGGCGCCGCATGCCGAGCGTGTAGGCCGTCATCGACAGCGATCCGGCGGCACAGCCCTCGACGAGGAGATCACATCGACTGGCTGCGGCGGACGCCAGACCGGCGATGTAGAGGAGCGGGAGGAAGTGGTCGGGGGTGGGCACCGCCTCACGGAAGTGCGGGTGCGCAGCGAGCTTGTGGATCTCCGCCGGATCCGACAGGAGGATGTCCCTCGCGTCCTCGTCGAACCGACGGGCCCAGTCGTAGCCGTCGGCCAAGCCCAGGTCGATGAGTCGCAGGTTGTGGACGACGTTGCCGCTACCGACCACGAGGACGCCCGAGTCCCGCAAGGGAGCCAGTTTCGCCCCGAGGTCGAAGTGGTAGTCGAGGTCCTGCTCGGCGTTGATGGAGAGCTGGACCACCGGGACCGTGGCGTCGGGAAACATGTGGCCGAGGACCGTCCAGGTGCCGTGGTCCAGCCCCCAGCTGTCGGCGTCCTCGCCGACCCAGGTCGGGTGCACCGCCTCCGCGATCTCCCCGGCCAGCTCCGGGAGGCCCGGCGCCGGGTACTGCACGGCGAAGAGCTCCGCCGGGAAGCCGTAGAAGTCGTGGATGGTCCGGGGCCGGGGCATGACCGTCACCGCCGTGGCGTTGATGAACCAGTGCGCCGACACGCAGAGGACCGCCCTCGGACGGCCGACGGCTCGCCCGAGCGCCCGCCACGCCCTCGTGTAACGGTTCAGCTCGAGCGCGTTCATCGGGTTACCGTGCCCGATGAAGGCCGCCGGCATCGGTGCGGCCGCAACCACGGTTCAGGCATACCCCCTGAGGTCGTCGTCAAGCTCGACGTCGAACGTGCGGAGGGCCATGGCGAGCACGTCGTAGGCGCCCACCGTGAACACCACGTCCATCAGCTGCTGGGTGTCGAGCTCGGCGGCGAGACGGTTGTAGGTGGCCTCTCCGATGCAAGCCTCTCCGACCAGCTCGTCGGCCGCCGAGAGCAGCGCCTGCTCGAGGGGTGTCCAGCCCTCGGCGCCGGGCCCCGAGCGGACCCTCGCCACCTCGTCGGGCGTGAGACCGGCCTCGCCGGCCAGGAACACGTGCTGGGCCCATTCGTAGGTGGCGTCCCGGAGGTGGGCGACCCGCAGGATCAAGAGCTCCCGCTGGCGGACCGTGATCGTCGTGGCGAAGAGGGCGTGCCCGATGAGGTGGTGGTACGCCGTCGTGAGGGGCGGGTGGTGGGCCAGGACCCCGAGGGCGTTGAGGCCCTTCGGTCGGGACGGGTCCACGGCGGGATAGGGGTGGCGGGGGTTGGGCGGCCGGTAGGCGGCCATCGCCTCACGCATCGCCGGGGGCCACGCTCGCGGCGGGATCGGGTCGACGCGGCTCATCCGAGGACCTTGCCGTGCTCGGCTGGCCGGCCGACGTGCTCACCGACCGAATCGGGGAGCCGGCCGCTCATGCGATGGGCTCGTCGCCGGCGAAGGTGGTGCGGTGCATGTCGCGGGGTGACGAGGGATCGTACGGGGCGGCACGGTGCAGCACCCCCCGGTTGTCCCAGATCACCACGTCTCCCACCTGCCATTCGTGGCGGTACACGCGGCTCGGGACGGTGGCCCGGGCCAGCAGGTCGTCGAGGAGGGCCCGGCCCTCCTCGACGTCCAGGCCGACGACGTGATCGGCGGTGGCTCCGAGGACCAACGACTTGCGCCCCGAGCGGTGCGTCCAGACCAGGGGATGCTCCTTGGCCGGTCGCTGCCGCCACAGGGCCTCCTGCTCGGGCGTCGGGTCCGGTGTGTGGAGGCGCATCGAGGCCCCGATCGTATGGACGACCCGGACGGTCGCCAGCCGGCCCTGCTCCTCCTCGGAGAGGTCCTCGTAGGCCTGATACGTGTTGGCGAACTCGGTCTCGCCGCCGCGGTCAGCGACCGCGTGGGCGCAGAGCATCGTGGCCATGATCGGGACGTCGTCGGTGCAGCCATCGATGTGCCAGTGGAAGGTACCTCGCAGATAGGCGGCGGCCCGGTTGCGGGCCGGGTCGAGCGTCACGAGGAAGATCTCGGGGTGCTCGCCGTCACCGAACTTCTCGACGGTGCCGAGGCGCCGGCTGAACGCCACCTGGGTGGCGTCATCGAGGTGCAGGCCCCGGAAGACGAGCACGCCGTGGGCATCGAGAGCCTCGAGGATCCACCCCGGCAGCGTGTCGTCCCGGAGCAACTGGTCGTGGTCGACGCCGGCCACGAGGGCTCCCACCGTGGGGGTCAGCTTCTCGGTGGTGATGACGGTCAATCGCTGTCTCCTTCGTCGTGCAGCCTTCGGTCGACCAGGAGCGACGGCTCAGGTGGCCGCGAACTCCGGCAGGACGTCCCGGACGAACGCCTCGACCTGCGCTTCGCCCGCACCGGGCCAGCCGCAGACCAGGTAGCCGAACCCCGCGTCGCGCCATTTGGCCGCGTGCCGCCGGGCCACGTCGAGATCGTCGAGGGACAGGGACGCCGCCCGCATGATCGAGGAGGGGTCCCGGCCGGCCTCGATAGCCAGCTGGTCCAGGCGCTCACCGGCTGCTTGCAGCGAGCCCGGTGTCCCGTAGGCGTGCCACACGTCGGCGTAGCGGGCCACCAGGGGAAGCGTACGCCGGGGTCCGGTTCCGCCGACCCAGATCGGCGGATGCGGGAGCTGCACCGGCACGGGTCGCATCATGGCCTCGCGCAGCGAGACGCTCTTCCCCTCGTAGGAGACCACGTCGCCGCTCGTCAGGCGGGTCACGATCTCGAGGGTGTCCTCGAGCAGGTCGAAGCGCTGGGCCGTCGGCGGGAAGGGGATGCCGAGTTCCTGGTGCTCCTGCTCGAACCAGGCGGCCCCGAGCGCCAGCTCCAGGCGTCCGTGCGAGGCGTGGTCGATCGTGAGTGCCTGTGCCGCCAGCACCGAGGGGTGGCGGTAGGTCACCCCGGTCACGAGGAGCCCCAGGCGGATCCGGGACGTGATGCCGGCGAGCGCCGCCAGGGTCGTCATCCCCTCGAACGTCTCGCCCGGACCCTCGCCGTACATCGGCTCAAAGTGGTCGAAGCCCCACGCCCCGTCGAAGCCGAGCTCCTCGGCCAGCCGGACGCGGCCCAAGAGCTGATCCCACGACATGCGCTGCTGTGCGACATCGAGGCCGAATCTCATCTCGTCACCCGCCCATGTGTCGCCGCCGACCGCGGGACGTCAGAACGCCATCTCCACGACCGGCATCTCCAGTGGGTTGACGTTGACCTTGCGCAACGCCGGGAGGAGCTTCTCATAGGGGAGACCGGCCAGGAAGCCGTCGAGCATCCGGTGGAAGTTGGAGATATGGCCCTCGTTGCGCTCGGACAGGCGCATGTACTCGAAGCTCTTGTCATGGAGGCCCCGCTGCTGCCGTGCCAGGTTGGAGAAGTCCTGGATCGGGATGGGCGGCCATCGTGGGTCGTCGGACTCCCACCACTCGGGGACCGGGGGTGTCTCGGGCTCGGCCCCCTCCGGGAAGCGGGTGAGCGACCAGATCTCCATGAGTGTCTCTTCGGGGCCGAGTGGTCGGAACCGGTAGGAGGAGGCGCTGCTGTACATGGGCAGGACGAAGTGGTGAGGGAAGCAGTAGCCCATCGGCTCGTTGAAGCCGTGCTCCTGGAGCTCGTTGAGATCGGGTACGACGCAGCCGCGCTCGCGATGGGTGCGGGTGACGGCGTCGTTGAGGTGGCGCTCCCACGTGGATCGGGCCAGTTGGTACTCCGCGGGGAGCTCCAGGTCCTGCAGGGTCTCGGCGATCTCTACGTCCCGGGCGTGCACCATCCCGTCCATGCCCTCGCTCATCACGCGGAGGTAGTGCAGTTCGGCCTCGACGAACACCCGGGGATCGAAGTCGGCTGGATCACGCGGTGGTACACGACCAGGGATCCGCAGTTGCGGATGCGTCGCCAGCACGTGGTACTGCTCGACGAAGGCCTCCTCGGCCAGCTTCCAGTTCACGGGGAGCCGACAGGCGTACCACCATTCAGCTCGGAGCGATTCCGCCCTCCACTCGTCCTGCACTGTGGCGAATGGCTCGATGCACGCCCGCAGCGGGGGCGCCTCGTCGTCGAGATTGATCCACGCGCTGCCACCCCAGGTCTCGCAGCGCACCGGGGTGAGGTCGAGCTCAGCGGCCTGCAGGTTGTGCTCGGAGAACGCCCCCGACTGGGTGACTCGGGTGTTGCGGCCGTCGGTCCCGTAGCACCACCCGTGGAACGGGCAGACGAAGCCGCCCCGCCGCGAGCCCCGCCCCTGGGCGAGGCGGACGCCGCGATGACGGCAGACGTTGTGGAACGCCCGGACGCCCATGTCCTCGGCCCGTACGACGACCACCGACTGGTCGAGGATCTGGTACTCGGCGTAGTCCCCCGGTTCGGGTATCTCCTCCAGCCGGCAGGCCAACTGCCACACCCGGGGCCAGAGCAGCTCGACCTCCATCTGGTAGAAGTCCGGGTCGTAGTACCGCTCCTTCGGCACCCGGTCCAGCACCTCGATGGCGTACGGCACCGGCAGGGCCGACCACTTGTGCTCCACGATCGTCATACTGTCGTCCCTTGCTGTGCGTCGACCAGAGTTATACTAACCGGTCGGTACAATTTGCCGAAGGTGCGCCTCAGCTGGGGTCGTCACCTCGGTCCACCGGCGACCACAGGGCCTGCAGATGACCGCCTCCTTCGACCCGGCAGCCGACGAGCGCCCGCCCGCCGCCGCGGTCGACGTGCTCGTCATCGGCGCGGGCATCACCGGCATCTACCAGCTCTACCGGGCGCGCCATTCCGGGTTCTCCGCGCTGCTCCTGGAGGCCGGCGAGGGGGTCGGGGGCACGTGGTACTGGAACCGCTACCCGGGAGCCCGCTTCGACTCGGAGAGCTACACCTACGGCTACCTCTTCTCGCGGGAGCTCTTCGACGACTGGGAGTGGCAGGAGCACTTCGCGGCGCAGCCTGAGACCGAGCGCTACCTGAACCACGTCGTGGACCGGTTCGACCTGCGCCGCCACATCCGCTTCGGCGCCCGGGTCTCCTCCGCCGAGTACGACGAAACGTCTGGCACCTGGCTCGTCGCGGTCAGCGACGGGAGCGAGGTACGGGCTCGCTTCCTGGTCGCGGCGACCGGGGTGCTCTCCGTGCCCTACATCCCGGACATCCCGGGGCGGGATTCGTTCGGCGGCGAGTCGTACCACACCGGCCAGTGGCCGGCCGGGCCGGTCGACTTCGCCGGCAAACGGGTGGCTGTCGTCGGGACGGCGTCGAGCGGCGTGCAGCTCGTGCCAGCCATCGCCGAGGAGGTGGCCTCACTGACCGTGTACCAGCGGACGGCGAACTGGTGCACGCCGCTCAACAACCGTGCGATCACCGCCGAGGAGCAGGCCGAGCTGCGGGCCGGCTTCGAACAGCTCCGGGAGATCCTCAACACCTCGATCCACGGCTTCCACCACCCTCCTCACGACCGGACGGCCTTCGAGGACCCGGCGGACGAGCGGCAACGTTTCTACGACCAGATGTGGAACAGCCCCGGCTTCACCAAGCTGACCAGCCACTACACGGACATGCTCTTCAACCCCGAGGCCAACGCCGAGTGGTGCGATTTCATCGCGGCGAAGATCCGCAGCATCGTCGAGGACCCGGCGACGGCGGAGCGCCTCATCCCGACCGACCACCGGTTCGGTGAGAAACGGCCACCCTTCGTCACGGGATACTACGAGAGCTTCAACCGCCCGAACGTGTCGCTCGTCGACCTGCGGGAGACCCCTATCGTCAGGGTGACGCCGACGGGGATCGAGACCACCGAGGGCCCCGAGGAGTTCGACATCATCGTGTGGGCGACCGGATTCGACTTCGGGACCGGGGCCCTGGCCCGCATGGGCATCCGGGGCCGGGGCGGGCTGGCGCTCCTCGACTACTGGGCCGAAGGTCCCCGCACGTTCCTCGGCATCCAGACCCACGGCTTCCCGAACCTGTTCTTTCCCGGCGGCCCCCACGCCGCCGCGGGCAACAACCCCCGCTACAACGGCGACCAGGTCGACTTCATCACCGATGTGCTCGTCTACGCCCAGGAGCACCGCTTCGACGTCGTCGAGGTCACCGAGCGTTCCGAGGAGCGCTGGACCAACATGGTCAACCGGGGCGCGGCCAACTCCTCGTTCAGCGAGGTCAGCTACTACTTCGGGACCAACATCCCGGGCAAACCGGTCCGGTACCTGCTCAACTCGGGCGGCCGGCCCAAGCTGTTCTCCGTCATCGCCGACGTGGTCGCCAACGACTACGACGCCTTCACCTTCTCCCGGGTCACCGAGCCGGCGGGGGCCACCGGCTGAACAAAGGACGCCGACGTCACACGGTGGCGACGGGCGTCACCGGCGAGCCGACGACGCCGGGCATCCGCAGGGGCGGGGCGGTCAGGAGGAAGCGGTGGCGGCCGTGCTCCCTGAGCCACCCGGCCAGCTCGTGCAGGTACCACATCTCGCCGAGCGGGACGCCCAACCTGAAGAGGCAGAGGTGGTGGATGGGGAGGAAGGAGTGCCGGCTGGGGTCGCGGTCCTTGCCGAGGAGCCCCTCGACCGCGTAGTTGTCGGCCACCAGGGCGGCGATCTGGGACTCGCTGATCCACTCCAGGAGCGACTCGTCCCGGGCGTCGAGGTAGGAGCACATCGTGTGGATCTTGACCGGATCCGGGTTGCGCTCCCATTCCAGGACCTTCGTGGCGAAGCCGGTGTGCAGGAGCAGGACGTCGCCCGGCTCGACGACCACACCGTCGGCCGCCATGATCTCTTCGAGCGTCGCCCGATTGACCCTCTGCCACTCGTGGCCGAGGTGGTGAGCGAGATCCACGAGCACCCCCCGACCCTGGACCCCGTGGAAGGCCATGTGCTCGAGCCCGAGATGGTGGGCGAAGGCGTGGTGCGGCCCGCCGTCGCCCCGAGCGTCGGCCTTCGGCCCCACGAGGTCGATGCCGGCGCGATAGCCGTTGTAGTAGACGCCTTCTTCCACCCCGTCGTCGTCGGCGTCGAACTCCGCCCCGACGTGGGCGAGAGAGTCCCACTGCGTCGAGTACTGCAGTGAGAGGGTGACGACGTCGTCGGCCCACACGTCGACGTACTTGGGATCCCCCCATTCCTCCATCTCGCTCATGTGGACGTTGTAGAAGGTCGCCGGCACGCCCTGCATGTCCTCCGTCGGAGCGACCGTCGGCGGGTACCGACGCTGGTTCAGGGCGGTCCCGCCGGGGTAGTCGAGCGGCAGGCTCAGGCAGAACGTGAGACCGGCCTCGACCTCGCGCACCCCCTCGAGCACCTTGGCCGGGGTGATCAGGTTGACCCGGCCGAGCTCGTCGTCGTCCCCCCAGTCGCCCCAGGTCGAGCCGGGTGGGCGCTGCTTCCACCGTTTGGCCACCGTACGGCCTCCTTTCGGGCTGCCCTCGTTGCTATGTACCGACCGGTTGGTCTAGCCTCCGCCTTGAAGCTTCGCGCTCTTGGCGAGGACTTCTCCAGAAGGTCCAGAAGGACGGAAGAGACCACCGATGCCCGACAAGCCCTTCGTCGTCTCGGCCGACGGGCACATCCTCGAGCCCACGGACCTGTTCCTCACCCGGTTGCCGAAGCACCTGCGGGATCGGGCGGTCTGGGAGGAGGACTTCGAGATCGAGCCGCTCGTCGAAGGCGGGGCGAGGGTCTTCCGTCGACTGCACACCCCCGGGTTCGAAGGATGGACGATCTCCCGCTACCGCCAGACCGGTGGGCGGATGCCCGAGGGCGACCCCGAGATGATCCTCGAGGACCTCGACCTCGACGGGGTCGACGTCGGCGTCATGCACCCGAACCTCTCGCTCTTCGGGCTGTACTCCGACGACCACGAGCTGTCCATGGCCCACGCCCGTGTCTACAACGACTACATCATGGAGCGGTTCACGCCCTATTTCTCGCGACTGGCGCCCACGGCTCCGGTCCCCCTCTCCGACGTGGACGACGCAGTGGTGGAGATCGAGCGGGTCGCCGCTGGTGGTTTCCGCGGGATCCTGCTGCCGGCGGTGGCGCCGAAGCCCTACTACTCGCGCGACTTCGACCCCGTGTGGGCGGCCGCGCAGGCCAACGGCGTGCACGTCTTCATGCACACCCAGACGGGCGGCGTGAAGGTCAACGACCCGGCCTCCACCACGCTCAAGGTGGTCATGGAGTCGGCCGCCCAAGTGAACGAGCCGATGACCGAGAAGACCGCGTCCAAGCGGATGATCACCCAGTCGATCTACAGCACGTTCGTCCCCCAGCAGATCATCTGCGAGCTCATCGGCGGCGGCGTGGCCGAGCGCTATCCCAACCTCCACTTCGGGTTGATCGAGTTCAACGCCCATTGGCTGGCCTCGTTGGTAGGAGCCATGGACAAGTGCTGGATCACCGGCGTCGGACAGGACGCGGACTGGTGGCTCGGCTACTGGGACCCGCAGCTCCCGCCGCAGGAGCAGCGGACCATGGCCCAGCTGTTCCGGCTGAACGAGAAGTGGCCCTACCCGCTGCTGCCGAGCGAGTACGTCCGGCGCCAGTTCCACGTCTCCTTCCAGGACGACCCGGTGGCGGTCGCCTCGCGACACATCACCGGTGTCTCGACCATCGTGTGGGGCAACGACTATCCCCACGCCGAAGGGACGTTCCGCGGCAGCCGGCAGCTCCTGGCCGAACAGTTCGCGGGGGTGCCGACGGAGGAGCGGGACGCCATCGTGGGCGGCACCCTGGGCGGTCTCCTCGGATTCAAGGCTCCGGTGGCCGCCTGAACAGCCCGGATCCGAGCCGGCATCGCTTCGACGGGCGCGTCGCCGTCGTCACGGGGGCGGGGCGGGGCATCGGTCGGGCGTACGCCCGGCTGCTGGCGGCCCGGGGGGCAGCCGTGGTCGTGAACGACCTGGGGGGCTCCACCGAGGGGAACGGAGCCGACGCCGAACCCGCCGCCGAGGTGGCCGAGGAGATCGTGGCCAGCGGGGGCTCGGCGCTGGCCGACACGAGCGACGTCTCGTCCGGCGCCGGCGCGGAGACGCTCGTCGCGGCGGCGATGCAGCAGTTCGGTCGGCTGGACATGCTCGTCAACAACGCCGGCATCATCCGCTGGGCCGGGTTCCCGGAGGCGGATGAGGAGAACCTGGCCCGGCATCTGGCGGTCCACACCGTCGGCTCCTTCAACACGGCGCGGGCCGCCTGGCCACACCTGGTCGAGCAGACCTACGGCCGGATCGTGATGACGACATCGAGCGGGCTGTTCGGCCTGCCCAACAACATCTCCTACGCCACGGCCAAGGCCGGCGTGATCGGCCTGACCCGGAGCCTCGCCGTCGCCGGCGCCGAGCACGGCATCAAGGTCAACGCCATCGCCCCGGCCGCCATGACCCGGATGGCGGGTGGGGGCAGGGGCGCCCCGCCGATGCCGCCCGAGTTGGTGGCGCCGATCGTCGCCTACCTCGCCCACGAGGCCTGTCCGGTGAGCGGCGAGGTCTACGAGGCCGGTGCCGGCCGCTTCGCCCGTTTGTTCATCGCGTCCACCGCGGGCTACGTGCACCCGGGGCCGGAGGCCACGATCGAGGACGTCGCCGAGCACTGGGCGGCCATCAACGACGAGTCGGGTTACTGGGTCCCGGCCGACCTCATGGGTTGGTCGGCCGCCTTCTTGGCCCACCTTCGTCCGGGCGACACTTGAGCGGTACGCCTCCCGGGCGGCTACTCGTCGAGGAGGTCGGGCTCCTCGGCCACGACCTCGTCGTAGAGCGGCTGGAACTGCCGCCAGCCGACACCTGCGCCCCCGGTCTGCCGGGCGGTCTTCTCGGCGACGTCGGGGCTGATCGACACCGGCGAGCCCGCCGCCTCGGCGAGCAATTGGGCTTGACAGGTGCGTTCCATCGTCACGAACCACCACGCCGCCTCGTCCACCGAGCGCCCCACGGTCAGCAGGCCGTGGTTGGCGAGGATCGCCGCCTTGCAGCCGCCGAGGGCGTGGGCGATCCGTTTGCCCTCCTCGACGTCGAAGACCGCGCCCGTGTAGTCGTCGAAGAGCACGTGGTCGCCATAGAAGGCGCAGGCGTCCTGGTTCAGCGGGTCGAGAGTGCGTCGGAGCGAGGACCATGCCTTGCCGTGCACGGAATGCGCGTGCGCGGCCGACACGACGTCAGGGCGGGCCGCATGGATCTGGGAGTGGATGACGAAGGCGGCCTTGTTGAGTGGCCAGTTGCCGTCGACGACCCGACCTTCGTGGTCGACGAGCATGAGGTCCTTGACCCGGATCTGCTTGAAGCTCATGCCGAGCGGGTTGACCCAGAAGTGGTCGGGCAACTCGGGGTCGCGGGCGGTGATGTGACCGGCGGTGCCCTCGCCGAAGCCGAACCGGCCGAACAAGCGGAAGGCGGCGGCCAGTCGCTGCTTGCGGTGCCGGCGCTCCTCCGCCACGTCGGTGAACTGCGGGACGGTGTGGGGGAGCCGGTCGGACGCCATGACCGAAGTCTACGGTCGTTGTACCGATCAGTCCATAGGATGGGGGCGTGGACTTCTCCCTGAACGAGGCCGAACGCGAGCTCGCGGGGTTGTGTCGCGACTTCGCGCAGAAAGAGATCGCCCGGCGGGCGCCGGCCGCGTGGGAAGAGGCGCGCTGTCCGACCGACCTCCTCCGGGAGATGGGGGAGCTGGGCCTGCTCGGGATGCTCGTCCCCGAGACGTGGGGCGGGATCGGCATGTCCACGGTCGGCTTCGTCGCCGCCATGGAGGAGATCGGGTTGGCGGACCAGTCTGTGGCCGCAGCCTGGCAGGCCCACGTCACGATCGGCTCGCTGCCGCTCTACCTCTTCGGCAACGACGAGCAGCGCGAGCGGTGGCTGCGTCCACTGGCCGAAGGGCGGGCGCTCGGCGCGTTCGGCCTCACCGAGCCCGACGCCGGCTCCGATGCCCGCAGCATCCGGACCCGGGCGGAACCCCGTGACGGCGGCTGGGTGATCAACGGGCGGAAGACCTTCATCTCCAACGCCGGGACCGACATGTCCTTCGGCGTGACCCTGCTCGCCCGTACGGGCCACGAGGACGGGGCGTCAACGGGCTTTGGCAGCTTCGTCGTCGAGAAGGACACGCCCGGCTTCACGATGGGGCCGAAGATGCGGGGCATCGGTTGGCGGGGCCTCGACACCCGCGAGCTGTACTTCGACGACGTCTGGGTCCCCGGCGAGCACCTCGTCGGGGACCCCGGCATGGGGCTCAGCCAGTTCCTCCGGACGCTCGAGGTCGGCCGGATCTCGATCGCCGCCCTCTCGCTCAGCCTGACCAAGGCCGTGCTCGACCTGGCCACGGCGTATGCCGGTCAACGGGTGCAGTTCGGCCAGCCCATCTCGAAGTTCCAGGCGGTGCAGTTCAAGCTGGCCGACATCGCCACCGAGCTCGAAGCGGCCCGCTGGCTCACCTATCGGGCGGCGGCGCTCCGCGACGCCGGCCAGCCCTTCCACAAGGAGGCGGCCATGGCCAAGTTGAAGGCCAGCCGCCTGGCCGTGTGGGCAGCCTCCGAGGCCGTCCAGATCCACGGGGGCCTGGGGTACATGCTCGACAGCCCGGTGGCCCGCTTCTACTGCGACGCCAAGGTCCTCGAGATCGGGGAAGGGACCAACGAGATCCAGCACCTGGTGATCGCCCGCGCCCTCGGCTGCTGAGGGTCGACCCGGCGACCCGCGGCGCGGGTCACACCGCGGCCAGCCGGCGCAGGGCCTCGGCGATCTCGTGACGACCGGGGAGCCAGGCTCGTTCGAGCTCGGGGGCGTAGGGCGGCGGGGTGGCGGCCGCGCCCACCCGCTCGATCGGTGCGTCGAGGTCCCAGAAGGCCTCCTTGGCGGCGGTGGCGGCGATCTCGGCCCCGATACCGAAGGGGACGACCGCCTCATGAGCGATCAGGAGCCGACCGGTGCGGTGCACCGAGGCGAGGACGGTCGTCATGTCGAGGGGTGCCACCGTCCGCAGGTCGATGACCTCGACGTCGACCCCCTCTTCGGCCAACTCGGCGGCCGCCGCGGCGGCTTCGTGGACCATCCGCGACACCGACACGACGGTGACGTCGGTACCGGGGCGGACCACGGCGGCCCGTCCGATGGGGACCAGGTGATCGGCGGGGGGCGCGGGCCCCTTCATGCCGTACAGCTGCCGGTTCTCGATGAAGACCACCGGGTTCGGGTCCTCGATGGCCGCCCGCAGCAGGCCGTAGGTGTCGGCCGGCGTCGACGGCATGACGACGGTGAGCCCGGGGATGTGGGCGAGCAGCGCCTCGAGGCTCTGGGAGTGCTGACTGCCCGACGACCGCCCGGCGCCGAACTGGGTCCGTACCGTGAGGGACATCTCGGCCGCCCCGCCGGTCATGAACGGGAGCTTGGCCGCCTGGTTGAGCAGCTGATCGAGGCAGACGCCGAGGAAATCGAGGTACATGAGCTCCACGACCGGCCGCAGGCCGGCCATGGCGGCGCCCACCGCGAGCCCGACGATCGCCGTCTCCGAGATGGGCGTGTCGCGTACCCGCTCTCCGAAGCGCTCCTGCAGGCCGCGGGTCAGTCCGAAGACGTTGCCACCGGCGCCGACGTCGACCCCGGCGAGGAAGACCCGAGCGTCCGTGGCCAACTCGAACTCGAGGGCGCTCCTGATGGCGTCCATGGTCCGGTAGACCGGGGCGTCGGCCGCGGGGCCCGGCGGCTCGGGCGACGGCGGTCGCTCCCGGACGACGAAGTCGAAGAGCGTGCTCGCCGAGGGGCTGGCGAGGGAGCGGGCCCGTTCGACCGCCTCGTCGAGCTGGCTCGCCACCGACGCCTCGAGCTCGTCGATCTGTGCCTCGCTCATACCGGCGTCGACCAGGCGACGGCGGTGGAGCAGGAGCGGATCGCGCTGGCGCCAGGCGGCCAGCTCCTCGGGTGCCCGGTAACGCTCCGGGTCCCCCTCGTAGTGCCCGTGCCAGCGGTAGGTTGTCGCCTCGACGACGGCCGGACCACCACCCGATCTCGCGGTGAGCACCAGGTCGCCGACCGCTCTCGCCGTGGCCACGACGTCGTTGCCGTCCACGGCCCGATAGGGGAGCGCGTAGCCCTCGGCCCGGCGCTCCAGGGACCCCGCTTGCTGGGAGGCGGTGGGGGAGAACTCGGCGTAGCCGTTGTTCTCGCAGCAGAAGATCACCGGTAGCTGCCACACCGCCGCCAGGTTGAGTGCTTCGTGGAAGGCACCTTGCCCGAGGGCGCCGTCGCCGAAGAAGGCCAGAGCGACCGTGTCGGAGTGACGGAGCTGTGCCGCGGTGGCCGCGCCCACGGCGATGGGCAGCCCCGCCGCGACGATGCCGTTGGCGCCGAAGATCCCGAGCTTGGGATCGGCGATGTGCATGGAACCACCCCGACCCCGGTTGGTGCCCTCCGCCCGCCCCATCAGCTCGGCGAACATCCTCGTCGGGTCGAGCCCCTTGGCGAGACAGTGGCCGTGACCCCGGTGGGTGGAGGTGATCACGTCATCGGGCCGCAGCGGCCAGCAGGCCCCGACCGCCGCGGCCTCCTGTCCCGTCGAGAGGTGCACGAAGCCGGGCACGAGCCCGTCGCGGTAGAGGTCGGCGACCCGCTCTTCGAAGCCGCGGATGAGGAGCATCCGCCGCTGCATCTCCACCAGCTCGGCGACGTCCACGCCATCCTTTGGATCAGCCACGGTCGTGTACTGTACTGACCGGTACAACCAGGAGGCCGATGTCCGACCAGATCGAGATCCCCGACGCGTTCCCCGCCTCGGGTGCGGTGGCCGGCAAGCGGGTCGTGATCACCGGTGCTGGTCGGGGACTCGGGAGCCTGCTCGCGCACGCCTTCTCCAGTGCGGGGGCGTCCGTGGCCCTGGTCGCCCGGACAGAGGCAGACCTGAAGGCCGTGGCCGAGGTCCTGCCGGGGCCGTCCCTCGTGCTCGCCGGGGACGTGACCGACGAGGAGTTCAACGAGGCGGTCGCCGACGCCACTGTGGCCGCCTGGGCCGGGCTCGACGTGTGGATCTGCAACGCCGGCATCTCGCCGGTCGTCGCCGGGCCGAGAGAGACCGAGCCCCGGATCTGGCGGCAGATCCTCGAGGTGAACCTCACCGGCGCCTTCCTCGGGGCCCGGGCGGCCGCCCGGGTGATGGGGGAGGGGGGCAGGCTCATCTTCACGGGGTCGGTGCTCGGGGAGCGACCACGGAAGGGGCTCACGGCCTACAGCACCTCGAAGGCCGGCCTGACCGCGCTGGCCAAGGGCCTGGCGCTCGACCTCGCGCCCCTCGGCATCACCGCCAACGTCGTCGCCCCGGGCTGGTTCGACTCACCGCTGGCCTATGGATGGAAGAGGACTCCGAAGCTGGCCTCGGCCATCACCGGGCACACGGCGCTGCAACGGTGGGGCGCGCCGACCGACCTCGCCGGCGCGTACCAGTTCTTGGCCTCGGAGGCCGCGGCCTTCGTGACGGGTACCGTGCTCACCGTCGACGGCGGGTATCTGCTCGTATGACGGTCGAGGGCGGCCCGCGGCGTGTCGTCGCCATCACCGGGGCCGGCGGTGCGCTCGGCGCGGCCGTCTCCGAGCGCTTGGCCGCTGAGCCCGACACCGCGCTCGTGCTGAGCGACGTGTCCGAAGCTTCGCTCGGGGCCACGGTGGCCGGGGTCGGGGAGCGGTCGATCCCTATCGCCAGCCTGCTCGCCGACGTGAGCGATTTCGAGCAGGTCGAGGCGGTCGTGCACCTGGCCGTCGAGCGGTTCGGCCGCCTCGATGTGCTGGTGAGCAACGCCGGCGTCCTCTCGCCGAACGGCCGTATCCACAACCTGTCGACCGAGGACTGGGAGCGAGCCTTCCGCATCAACGTGCTCGGCGCGGTCAACGGGATACGGGCGGCGGTTGGCGTGATGCGGCCCCAAGGCTCCGGGTCGATCATCCTCACCGCCTCGGTCGCCGGCATGACCGCGTGGTCGCACTCGGCGCCCTACTGCGCGACGAAGGCGGCCGTGATCCAGCTGGCCAAAGTGGCCTCGGTCGAGTACGCCCGTGACCACATACGGGTCAACTGCGTCTGCCCCGGCACGTTCCGCTCCGCCATCCATGCCGGGCTGCCCGAAGAGGCGCTGGACGCCATCGGCTCGCGGCACCCGCTGGGCTTGGGGTCGGCCGCCGATCTCGTCGGGGCCTACGCCTATCTGGCGAGCGACGAATCCCGCTGGACGACGGGGGCGGCCCTCGTCGTCGACGGGGGCTATTCGGCGCCGTGAGGGGTCGGCGCGTCATCGTCGGCCATCGGGCCGGCGATGCCCCGCATGAAGATCTCGGCGAAGGGCTTGGCCACCGAGCGAGCCGACAAGCGGCCACCGGCCTTCAGCCAGAGATACGTGTAGTTGTGCATACCGAGCCAGGCCCGGGCGGCCAGCCACGGGTCGACCGCTCGGAACTCCCCGGACTCCACCCCGGCCTGCAAGACCGCCTCGACCCGACCCTCGTACTCCCGGCGTCGGCTGCGGAACCGTTCGGCTCTCGCTCCGGTGAGCGCGGGGAACTCGTGGAGGAAGACCCAGACATGGTCGGGGTAGCGGTGGATCACGTCGAGGAGCTCGTCCCCGAGCATTTCCAGCTGCGCCGACGGCCGTCCGCCCGCCTCGGCCACCCGGTCGGCACCGAGCATGACCTCATCCATCACCCGGTCGTGGATGGCGGCAAGCAGCTCCTCCTTGGAGCCGATGTAGTGGTAAAGGGCCCCCTTGCCCAGGTCGTTGGCCGCGCAGAGCTCCATGATCCCGGTGGCGTGGTAGCCGCGCCGTGCGAACACGTGCGCCGAGGTGTCGACGATCGCCTCCCGTCGAGCTTCCCATTTGGGACTGCGCCGGGAATCCCGAGTGGCCTCGGCCGTCATGGACGGGATGCTACCGGGACGCCGTCCACCGACATGGTCCCGAGCGTCGACGGGTGGGGCCCATCGCCCGCGTCGGGCCGGCCAACGTCACCGGGGGAGTGAGGCCGTGAGAGCTGACGTCAACTGGTTCGGCGTCCTCGAGCACCACGCGTCCCGCTCGCCGGAGCGGCCCATCGTGGTCTTCGAGGGCGAGCCCACGACCTACCGGGAGATGGCGTCTCGGGCGACGGCCCTGGCCGGGGGGCTCCACGAACGCGGTGTCGGCCCCGGCGACGTCGTGGGGCTCCTCTCCTACAACTGTCCGGAGTTCCTCGAGACGATCTTCGCCGCCAACTACCTGGGCGCCATCGCCATGCCGATCAACTGGCGGCTGGCCGCCCCTGAAGTGCGCTACATCCTCGAGCACTCCGGGGCCCACGCCCTCGTCTGCGACGAGCTGCTGGTCGATCTCGGCGAGCAGGCGACCGTCGGGATGGAGGAGTCCGTCCTCCGCACCTGTATCTCGGCTGGCGCTCATCATGGCTGGGTTCCTCTCGCGCAGCTCGAGGACAGCGACGGCGCACCGGTCCGGGCAGCGGCTGATCCCGAGGACGTCCACCGGCTCATGTACACGTCCGGCACGACCGGCCGCCCCAAGGGGGTCATGATCACCCACGCCAACCTGGCGTGGAAGAACCTGGCCCACCTCGCCGAGTTCGGGTTCACTCGGGACGATCTGGGACTGGCCTGCGGACCCCTCTATCACGTCGGGGCGCTCGACCTGACCACGACGTCGCTGATCGCCGCAGGGGCCACCGTCATCATCCACCGGGCCTTCGACGCCGAGGCCGTTGTCGACGAGCTCGAACGATCTCGGGTCACCACCGTCTGGCTCGCCCCGGCCATGGTCAACGCCATCATGGCCGTCCCCGGTGTCGGCGAACGGGACCTCTCCTCGGTGCGCCTCGTCATTAACGGCGGCGAGAAGATGCCGGTCCCACTCATCGAGCGCATCCAGCGGACCTTCCCGGCCGCCTGGTTCGCCGATGCCTACGGCCTGACCGAGACGGTCTCCGGCGACACCTTCCTCGACCGGGACAGCCTCCTCTCCAAGCTCGGCAGCGTCGGGCGACCCTGCCTCTACCTCGACCTCGAGCTCTGGGACGACCAAGGCCGCCCGGTGCCCCCCGGGGAGCGGGGTGAGGTCGTCCTCCGGGGGCCGAAGGTCTTCAAGGGGTACTGGCAGGACCCCGACGCCACCGCCCAGGCCTTCGCCGGAGGCTGGTTCCACACCGGTGACATCGGCCTCCTCGACGAGGACGGCTACCTGTTCATCGTCGATCGGCTCAAGGACATGATCCTCTCGGGTGGAGAGAACATCGCCGGATCCGAAGTCGAACGCGTGCTCTACGAGCACGCTGCGGTCAGCGAAGCGGCCGTCGTCGGCCGACCGGACCAGCGTTGGGGCGAGGTCCCCGTGGCCTTCGTCGCCCTCCGGCCGGGACAGACGGTGACGGCCGACGAGCTGATCGAGCACTGCCAGCGACAGCTGGCTCGCTACAAGGTCCCCAAGGCGGTGACCTTCGTCGAGGCTCTCCCTCGCAACCCGTCGGGCAAGGTGCTGAAGCGAGACCTCCGGGCCCAGCTCTAACTGCGCTGGCGTCAACGCGCATGAGAAGGCAGCGACGACCTCGCCGCGATGGCGGATCGCCTGCTGCTTCGTCGGTAAGAGCCACCGCCGTCAGGGGATAGCGACCGCCGCGCTCGCCGGTGCGATCGATCTCATTGCTGCTCTGGGCGGAGGGCTCGTCGAGGGACACCCGGAAAACGCCGACTCAGTGCCCGCTGGCTTCTTCTTGAACGGCGCTCTCTCCACCTACGAGAACCTTGGCTTCGTCCGCGACCGCAAGATCGGCACCGCTGGGTAGTGGCGAGGGTCGTCGAGCCGAGGTCTGAGAGGTTCAGCGGATAGGGAGGCGCCTGGGGCACCTTTCGATTCTGAGAACCCCTGCTACTCCGGACGGACCGAAAGCGCCAGGCGTGGCACGACGAACGACACGAGAAAGATCGGCAAGAACCTCTTTCCGGTGCATCGGAAGGCGACGACCTGGCTCTCGCCCGCGTCGAAGGTCAGAGTGCGGCTCAAGTTTCGGCCGTTGCGGACCTGCAGGGTGTGATGTCCCGCTTCGATTGGTATCTGGATCGTGTCGTTCATTTCGACCGACCCGACACGCTCACCGTCGACCACGACATCGTACGTGCCACGACGGACCTCAGCTCCGATAGCTTTGTGCGTCAGCTTGAGAGTCGCCGACATTTTCAGTCTCCTCTCTGTGTGAGCCGATCGGCCGGTCCGCTCATTTGCTTCCATTGTGTCCCGCCATCTCTCTGGAGCCATGCCTCGGGGTCGTCCAGTGCGCCGGACGAACGGGGCGCAATCTCGCCCGTCCGGGGCCGCTTGCCAACACCGGGCGAGCGCCCCGAGCCTACCTATCTAAACCGCCCATAATGCACATTATGTAAAGTAACCCACGAACCGAACCGGCAGAGGAACGGCGTCGTCGACCTAGGCGATCGAGCTCGGTCGCGGCCGCGACGGGCCCCGCCCCGAGCACCAGCGCAACGTCGTGCAGCCGTCCCCGACCGCTTCTGACGACAACATGGTCTCGTTGACGGTCAGCCCGGATGGCGAGGTCTTGGTGGTGGCAGACCAGGCATCGGACGGCGGATGCTGGTACGCCGAAGACAACGAGGAGCCGACTCCCAGCAACGGCGGCCTTCGAGACGCTTCGAGGACTCCGGGCATCAGCTACACCGGATCATCGGGGCTCGTAGCGGGGTCGTGCTGGGCTGCTGAGGTCCCTTCTTCCCACACCTGGGAGCCGACCTACCCGAGCTGAGGCTCCGCCGGGCACGGTCCACCTCGCCTGGCTGGTACCAGTCTTTCGCCCGGACCGTTTTCGTCGTCTGGCGTCCGCGCCTGCCTCCTCGGGGCAGGCGGCGTGCCGTCAGGCGAGCAGTAGCGTGGGAGAGCTGCTTGTTGATGCGGGGTCAGCGACGGCCACGAACGGAGACAAGGAGCAGAGGGTGACCAATCGCCGGGGCCCTGACGCGAGGCTGGCTGTGGACCCGAATGGACGACGGAGGTCCGAGATGGCGCGCCTCCACAGAGCAAGGTCACGCCGGGTGGGGCTGGTTGTGGCATGTGCCGCAGTCACGGTCATGGCGTCGCCCAAGCTCCTTACATCCCAGCAGGCCGCTGCCCGGGGCGCCACCACGGCCAGCTTGACGCCGACGTCGGGACCAGTCGGTACGGTCGTGAGGGCACAGGGCAACGTGGGTGCGGCCTGTGCCGCTCAGGCCGCTCAGGCGACTCAGGGCGGCGCGACGCTCTTCCTCCAGTTTCAGAAGGGGCCCGGCTACGGCCAGCCGAACGAGTGGCTCAATGTGCCCGTGGCTGCCGACGGGTCGTGGTCCGCCTCCTTCATGATCCCCGCCTTCGTCGGTGGGCAGGCGATGACCCAGGGCAGCCTTGGGGTAAACGTCAACCCGGGCACCTGGCAATTCGGACTCCCGGCGTGCAATGGACCCGCACCGCTCGTGAACTTCCAGGTCACCGGTACGGCATCGGTGCCGTCGCGCTTCGTCGCCATGGCCTCGACGCCCTCGGGTCACGGGTATTGGCTCGTGCAGGCGGACGGTGGTGTTTTCGCTTTCGGCGACGCTCCGTACCTCGGATCGCTCCCCGGGCTCGGGCTCTCGCCTCCGGCCGCCGTCACCGGTTTCGCCCTCACGCCTGACGGCAGCGGCTACTGGCTCGTCGACGGCAACGGCGACGTGTTCACGTTCGGCGACGCCGTCTTCTACGGCTCGCTGCCTGGCGCGGGGGTGTCACCTTTGGGGCAGATCGTCGGCATCGTGTCGAGCCACGACGGCCGGGGCTACTGGCTCGTTGGCGCGGACGGCGGGGTCTTCACCTTCGGCGACGCTTCCTACCTCGGGAACGGACAGGACGGGGTACCGAAGGTCGCCCTCCTGCCCACCCCCGACGGCAGGGGCTACCTGCTCCCGACGTCGACCGGCATCGCACCGGACGCTCTCGGCGACGCAGTGCCGATGTCCCGTCCTCCGATCGCGCTGTCCGCCCTTCTCTCCGAAGCGGCGATCACCATCGACGGTGGTGGCTACTGGGAGGTCGGCACCGACGGCGGCATCTTCGGGTTCGGCGACGCGGTCTTCTACGGCTCGCTGCCCTCGGTGGGCGTGACGGCGAGTGCCCCCATCATCGGTATGGCTCGCACGCCCGACGGGCGGGGCTACTGGCTCCTCGGCGCGGACGGCGGGGTCTTCACCTTCGGCAGCGCCACATTCGCCGGATCTGCGGCCCCCCTCGGCCTCCCTTGGTAACGCGAGCCATTGCGTCGTACCGACGAAGCGGCACCTCCGTCGCCGGATCGCTGAAGTGCCCGGCCCATGACCAGGGGGTCCAGGCATCCAATCGTCGCTCTGGTGCTCCTCCCGAGGAATGCCCTCCGTGCGGCAACTCCTCACCTGCGGCGGATAGCCTTGCACAGCGACTCGGCGACCCGGGGGTGAACGATGAGCACGAACGGACACAAGAAGCGGGGGATGACGATCTACCGGGCGGCCGACGCTGTCGACCTCATCGAGTGCGGTTTCATGACGATGCCCACGATGTCCGAGGAGACGACGGCCGGCTTCGGCGAGGCCCTGGCCTCGGGGCTCGGTGCCGGGGGCGAGGTGAAGGTCCTCGCCCGGCAGAGCGAGGAGGAGGGCGGCTTCAGCCTGGTCCGGCTCTGGTTCAAGCCCGAGTACCCCCTCCCCCGCCACAGCCATGACGCCGACTGCATGTACTACGTGCTGTCAGGCACGGCCGTGATGGGCCGCCAGACGCTCAAGGCCGGCGACGCCTTCTTCATCCCCGACGGGGCCCCCTACCAGTACCACGCCGGTCCCGAGGGGGTCGAGGTGCTCGAGATCCGACACGGCGTCGACCGCTTCGACATGAAGATCCCCGACGCCAGCCCGGAGCACTGGGCGGCGATGAAGGCGACGGCCGAGTCCAACCGCGAACGTTGGGAGACCGGCGAGGTCAGCCCGACCATGGCGGCCAACCAGGCCTGAGGCCGACCCGGGGCGAGCAGCAGGCCCGCCCCCGACCGAGCGACTGCCCCGGATCGCGCCCCGGGGGTCATTAAGATCCTGGTCGGAGGGTCGAGGGGGAGCATTTCCCATGCCGAGCATCGCCAGCAACAGGGCCCCGGCGCAGGTCATCCCCCGCCTCCTCGCGCTCTTCTCCGGCATTGCGCTGATCGCCTCGACCCTCGTGACCTGGGCCACCGTGACGTTCTTCAACGGGATCGTCCAGATCAAGCCGGTGCCCGGCGTGTACACCTCGACCGTGGTGCCTGGGTACACCACCTTCAAGCTCTTCAGCTTGAAGGAGGGATGGGAGATCATCGGCATCGGCATCGCGGTCATCGGCGTGATCGCCGTGGCCGTCTCCTTCACCGTTCGCGACAACATGCTCATGGGCGTCTGCCCGGTGCTGGGCATCGTCGTCGCCCTGCTGGGCCTGGGCTCAGCGCTCCGGATCGACCTCTTCCGCAGCAACTTCTACAAGTCGCTCTCCGGCTCGGCGACCGTGAAGATCGAGCCCTCCACCGGCTTCTACCTCGCCGCGGCGGCGGCCCTGCTCCTCATCCTGCTGCCGCTCATCGCCCGCATCGCCGGCTACCGACCGCCCTCGCACAAGGTGGCGTTCAACGAACGCTACGGGCCCGACTACTCGGTGATGGCGACGAGGGTGGTTCCGGAGCGCCCAGCTCCCTCCGCCTCCGAGTTCGTGGGCGCTCCCCCGCCGGCCCTCGGGACGCCGCCGCCGCTCGCCCCGGTGTCGCCCTCGACCGGCCGGGACCTCCCGCCGCTCGCCCCACCCACACCACCCTTCGGAGGCGTCGGGCAGGCCGACACGTTCGTCGCGCTGCCCGTCGTCCCCGCCGGCGGTGGACCACCGGCGGCGGCCGGGTACCCGCCGGCTCCCCTCGCCGGCGGTAGCGCCCATCCGGTCCCCGTCCCCGGGCCGGCCCAGGGTGGCGGCACCCCGGCGGGCTGGTACCCGGACCCCTACAACCCGGCCCAGCAGCGCTACTGGAGCGGGGCGGGCTGGACCGGCCACACCGCCCCCCGCTAGTCCTCCCCCTGGTCAGCGCAGAGGACGGAAGAAGGTCCGGAGCTCGTCGACGAGGAGCTCGGGCTCCTCGGCCGCCGCGAAGTGCCCGCCCCGGGGCATGAGCGACCAGTGCACGAGGTTGGCGTGCCGTTCGACCACCCGCTTCGGCACGAAGATGAGGTCGTTCGGGAACACCGAGACGCCCGTGGGGGCCTCGATCGTGGGCGAGCGGTCGTGCACGAGACGCACCGGCCCTCGCCAGTTTTCCCAGTAGTAGCGCATCGAGGACCCGATGGACTCGGTGACCCAGTAGAGCATGACGTTCGTGACGAGGAAGTCCCGCGACAGGGCGTCGAAGACGTCGCCGTCATGGTCGCTCCAGGCCCGCCGACGTTCGAGGATCCAGGCGGCCAGCCCGACCGGTGAATCGTTGAGGGCGAAGGCGAGCGTCTGGGGATCCTTGGACTGCACCGCCAGATGGCTCTCGGCGGTGGCCATGCGGCGACGGGTCTTCTCGTACCAACCCTCCTCGTCTGGCCCGTAGTCCTCGGGCGAGATCCCCGAGAAGTAGGACACCTTCAAGAGGATGGGCGGGCACATGTGCACGCCGACCAGGTGTTCGGGGAACTCGTGCCCGAGCTGGGCGGTGACCCCGGCGCCCCAGTCACCGCCGTGGGCCCCGAAGCGGTCATAGCCGAGGACCTCGCGCATGAGCCGTACCCAAAGACCGGCGGTCGTCCGGACGGTCACCCCGGTCCGCTGGAGCGGTACCGAGAAGCCGAAGCCCGGGAGCGAGGGCACGACGACGTCGAAGGCGTCGGTCGGGTCCCCGCCGTGGCTCCCCGGGTCGGCCAGGGCGTCGATCACCTGAGCGAAGTCCCAGAAGGTCCAGGGCCAGCCGTGCGTGAGGACGAGCGGGAGGGGGGCCGGACCCACGCCGCGCCGGTGGAGGTAGTGCACCGGGACGTCGTCGAGGACCACCCGGAAGTGCTCGAAGCGGTTCATCGCCGCTTCGGCCGCCCGCCAGTCGTAGCCGTGGCGCCAGTAGTCGACGAACTCGGCCAGCCACTCCCGGTTGGTCCCGTAGCGCCAGTCGTCGTTGCCGGGGTCGGTCGGCAGCCGGGCCCGGGCCAGCCGTTCTTCCAGGTCGATTAGGACCGGTTCGGGGACGTGGATGGCGAAGCGCTCAGGGCCCGCTTCGCTCACCGTTGGCCGGCTCGCTCGGAGGCCCCCACCATGTCGATCGGGCTGTACAGGCTGAGGCCGCCGTCGGCCAGGAGGACCTGGCCGGTCACCCAGTCGAGGCCGAGCAGGGCCACGACGGCCTGCGCGATGTCGTCCGCCTTCCCGAGCCGGTGGAACGGTGTGCGCTCGACCACCTCGGCCTTCATGCCGGACTCGGGCGCCCGGGCCAGCATCGGTGTGTCGGTGACGCCCGGGCCGACCGCGTTCACCCGGATGCCGTGCTCGGCCCACTCGTAGGCGGCGATCCGCACGAGCATCTCGAGACCAGCCTTCGACACGCAGTAGGCCCCCATCTCCCGGTCCACGAGCCGGGCGCTCACGCTCGTGATGGCCACCATGGAGCCGGGCTCCCCCGCCGCCACCATGGCTCCGGCCACCGCCCGCATGCTGAGCCAGGCACCTGTCAGGTTCGTGTTGAGCACCTGGTCCCACCCGGCCGGCGGCACGGCCAGGAGCGCCCCGGAGTGCCCGATCCCGGCGCACGCCACGAGGATGGTCGGCGTCCCGGCGAGCTCCAGGGTCTTGACCATGGCCGTGCCCACCGCGGCCGGGTCGCCGACGTCGCAAGGCACCTGGCTGTCCGGGTCGAGGTCCCAGACCACGACCTTGGCCCCGGCCCGCCCGAGGCGCTCCCCCACTGCCGCCCCGATGCCCGAGGCGCCACCGGTCACCACCGCCGTCCTTCCCGCCAGGTCCATCCTCGCCTCCTCTCGGTTCGAGCCGACCGTAGCGGAGGGTGCCCGTTCAGGTCGGGGCCGGCGACGACCCGCCGGAGTCGAGCGAGGGCACGAACGACAGGTCCCGGGCGGTGAGGAACGTGGACGTGATCCGGAGCAGCTGGGCGTCTGGGGCGTCGGAGAGGTACAGACGGAAGCGCTCGTCCCACCGCCCCGGATCGGGCCCCAGGTAGCGCTCGAGCTTGCGCCTCGCCCTCGCCTGCTCGTAGGGCACGAGCTCGCCCTCGCCCCGGCACACGACCTGTCTGCATTCGCCGGTCACGAGGTCACAGGTGTCGACGACGAGAGCGACCCTCGGGTCGGCGGCGACGTCGGCCGGGACGTGGTTCCAAGGTCCGACGAGGATCCAGAACCGCTCCTCCTCCCACAGGTACCAGACCGGCCGGACGGCCGGCCGGGCGGTGGCCAGCCGGGCCGTGAGCGGACGAGCCAGGAAGGCATCGTGGTCGAAGTCCAGCCGGGCCATGCACCGAGTCTCGGGGATGCAGCCGAATAAAGCAACCGATCCCTTGCTTTAAGAGTGCTACCGTCGAGGTGAGGAGGTGCCCCATGCTGCTCGTCGGGACGAAGAGCGGACTGTTCGACCTCGACCTCGGGACCGAGGTCCTCGTGCCGGACCCCATCCGGGCCATCGGACGGGCGCCGGACGGTGCGGTGTGCCTGCTGGAGGATGGTGGCCTGCTGCGGGTCCACCCGAACGGCGACCTCTCCCCCGCCGGCGAACTCGTCGAAGCCGACGGCCAGAGCGTGGTTGGCCTCGAAGGGGGCGAGACGCTCATCGGACGCCAAGGCGCCCGACTGGCCATCGTCGGTGCGGCCGGCCAACGTCAGCTGCGCTCTTTCGAGGAGGTCCCCGGACGCGCTGACTGGGAGAATCCCGCCAACCCGACGCCCGACACCCGATCGCTCGCCGTCGGTGACGACGGCGCCATGCTCGTCAACATCCACGTCGGTGGGCTGTGGCGCTCGACCGACGGCGGTGGAAGCTGGACCTGCGTCATCGAGCCTCCAGCCGACGTGCACCAGGTGAGCGCCGGAACGGATGGCACCGTGGCCGTCGCTGCGGCGATCGGCTTCGGCTGGAGCGAGGACGGTGGACAGACGTGGAGGTGGAGCACCGAGGGTCTGCATGCCTCGTACTGCCGGGCCGTTGCCCTTGACGACCGCAAGGTGCTGGTCTCGGCATCGACGGGGCCCTTCACCAACCAAGGCGCGCTCTACCGATCGTCCCTCGGTGACAGATTCGAGCGCTGCCAAGACGGGTTGCCCGACTGGTTCGATGGGAATGTCGACACTGGTCAGGTTTCGTTCAGCCATGGCCGGGCGGCCTTGGGTACCTACAACGGCTCCCTCTGGACCTCCGACGACGGCGGCACAACCTGGAACCAGGCTCTCGAGGCGCTACCCGCCATCGTCGCGACCCACCTCGTCGACGCCACGCGCTGACGAGGGGCAGGCGCGCCGAGGACATTGACGGGCGAGTGCTCGAGTTGCGGTGCTGGGTCCTGGTGTTCGTCGGCCGCGTTGCCGTCCCCGAGGAGCGACGTGGTGGGGGTGGGCTGCGACCAGCAGCCCCGTCTCAGGACGGCGGGTTGACGACGGGGAGACCGTTGCTGAAGCTGAGCTGGCGGAGGAAGAGGAGCCGGCTGTGGGGGTCCCCGACGGCGTTGGGCAGCCAGGCGTGGAAGGCCAGCCAGATGTTGCCCGACTTGTCGGCGAAGACCGAAGGGCTCCCCGGGCCGACGAGGTTGGACTGGTTGCCGTAGAGCGGCTGGTTCAGGGGTTTCGTGCAGGGACCGCTCGGCCCCGAGCACGTGGCCACGCCGACGGCGTAGTTGGCGGTGTTCCAGTTGTTGCCGGCGTAGAAGAGGTCGTAGCTGCCCGAGTTGACCAGCATGGCCGGGCCCTCGACCACGCCCCCCTCCCAGGGCTGGGTCGGGGTGAGGAGGGCGGTCGGGCTGCCCGTCAGCGCCGTCCCCTGGGGGTTCATCGGCTGCGACCAGATCGTGGCCGGCTGGCCGTTCGCCCCGTTGGACTTCCAGTCGAGGTACACGTTGCCGTTCGTATCGACGAAGGGACTGGGGTCGATCGAACCGCCCAGGTTCGTCTGGCAGACGAGCGGCTGGGTCGAGCTGTCGACGTAGGGGCCCGAGGGCACGGTGCCCACAGCCACCGAGATGCACTCCTCGTCGGCCGCCGCGTCGAGGGCCGTGTAGTAGAGGACGAAGCTGTTGCCGAGGCGGATGACACTCGGGGCCCACGTGTAGCCGGGCACGGCCCACGAGGGCAGGTTGGGCAGGGCGTTGCCGAGGGCCGTCCAGTGCTTTAGGTCCGGGGAGGAGATGACCTGGACCGCGCCGGCCTCGGCGTTGGTGCCGAAGGCGTAGTAGGTGTGGCCGGCCAGGATGACCGCCGGGTCGGCCAGGTCGAACGGATAGACCGGCCCGCCCGCTCCCCCGCCCTCGAGGGCGAGGCAGGGGCCGGCGACCGCGTCGAGGGCGTTCACCGCCCCGGGGAGGTTGTTGGCCGAGAGCTGGTTGTAGGTCTGACTGACGCCACCCAGGCACTGGTGCAGCACGCCGATGGCGTAGTTCTGGAGGGCGAGGGCCGTCTTGGCCGTGCTCAGGTGCTGCGAGGCGATGGCGTACTCGGTCGAGGCGGCGTCGACCGTCCAATGCAGGGCGTTGCGCTGGATGACCGTGTACCTGGTGCTCGAGTCGGTCGCCACGAGGCGGTGGGCCGTCCGGTGATGCACGACGAGGTCGCGGGCGAGGGTCTGCCGTTCGGCGCTCAGGCGGCTGCGCACCTCGAGGTTGTCGACGAGGCCGGCCACGAGGACGCCGACCACCGCCGCGACGGCCAGCGTCGTGGCCAGCCGGCGCCAACGGCGTCGCAAGCGCCGCCGGGGCGGGCCGGTCGGGGCCTTGCCGAACGTCCGATGCTCATCGAGTTGGAGGACGCTGCGGGGACTAGCCAACGGACGGTGCCGCCTTCGAGCAGGCCTGTTGTACGGCCTGGAGGGACTGCACGGCGTTGTTGCGCTGCCCGATGGAGAGCTGGTTGAGCGCCTCCACGACCCCGTTCAGGCAGGTGTTGAGGGTGTCGATGGCCCCGACGTTGACATAGACGCTCTCGTTGGCCCCGTTCAGCGCGGCCTGGGTGAGGTAGAGGTCGGCCGAGACCTGCCGCAGGGCGGCCTTCGCGGCGTCGCGCTGGCGGCCAGCCGAGGCCAACCGGGCCTGCGCCGCGTCGAGGCGGACCTCGAGGTCCCGCTGGCGTTGCTGCAGGGCGGCCACGGCCCGGTCGGTCTGGCGCAGCGTGGCCCGGGCGCCGAGGTCGGCCGTGAGCTCCCATGTGCCGAGGGAGACGACAAGGGCGATCACCAGCCCGAGGGCGAGCCACCACCGAAATGTCCGACTCGCCATGTCGTCGCTCCCGGTGCCCGACAAGAGTTCCCTCGACCACCCGTCGCTCACCGAAGTTAGCCGCCGGGCCCGGCGCCGCGGTTCCACCCTCCCCCGCCTGATCGGCACGGTCGTCGTCGCCCCTGGTCAACGCCGACGATCGTCCGGTCGCCCCTGGTCGTGCCGCAACGGCGCGACCGGCGCTCGCCTACAGTGGCATCCGACGCGCCGAGGAAGGAGCACCATGGCCGACGTGCAGACGCTGCCCGCCCCGCCCACCTTCGAGGACCCGGCCGAGGAACGGCTACACAGGAAGCAGCGCCTGGCCGCGGCCTTCCGGCTCTTCTCGGCGTTCGGCTTCGACGAGGGGGTGGCCGGCCACATCACCGCCCGGGACCCCGAGGACAAGGACAGCTTCTGGGTCAACCCCTTCGGGCTGCACTTCGGGGCCATCCGGGCGAGCGACCTCATCCGGGTCGACGCCGAGGGCCACGTCGTCGAGGGGAACGCCCCGGTCAACGTGGCGGCGTTCGCCATCCACTCCCAGGTCCACGCGGCCCGGCCCGACGTGGTGGCCGCGGCCCACGCCCACTCGGTCCACGGCAAGGCTTGGTCGGCCCTCGGGCGGCTGCTCGAGCCCATCACCCAGGACTCCTGCGCCTTCTACGACGACCACGGCCTCTTCGACGACTTCACCGGCGTCGTGGTCGATCCCGAGGAGGGCAAGCGCATCGCCCACGCCCTCGGCGAGCACAAGGCGGTGATCCTGCGCAACCACGGCCTCCTCACCGTCGGGCACTCGGTGGACGAGGCGGCGTGGTGGTTCATCACGATGGAGCGGACCTGCCAGGCCCAGCTGCTCGCCTCGGCCGCCGGCCAGACCGTGCTCATCGACCACGAGCACGCCGAGCTCACAGAGCGCCAGGTGGGCTCGCACCTGGGCGGCTGGTTCAGCTTCCAGCCGCTCTACGCCCGCATCGTCGCCGCCCAGCCCGACCTTCTCGACTGACGGTCGGCGGCGCCCCGCGCTAGCGGCGGGCGTCGAACGTCGGGACGAGCTGACGGGCCGCCCGGGCCTCGTCCACCCTCCCGACCGGGGTGGTCCTCGGCGCGGCGGCCGCGCCCTCGGGATCGGTCACCGCGTCGGCGGCGATGCGTTCGAAGGCGTCGGCCAGGGCGGCCAGGGTCTCCAGGCTCTCGGTCTCGGTCGGCTCGACCATGAGCGCCTCGTCCACGATGAGCGGGAAGTAGACGGTGGGCGCGTGGAAGCCCTCCTCCAACAGGCGCTTGGCCACGTCGAGGGCACGCACGCCGGTGGCCTTCTTGAGCGAGGAGGCAGAGAGGACGACCTCGTGCATGCAGGGCCGGTCGAAGGGGACGTCGTAGACCCCGGTCAGGCGCTGGCGCAGCCAGTTGGCGTTCAGGACCGCTCGTTCGGCCACCCGGCGCAGGCCGTCGCCGCCGTGCACGAGGATGTAGGCCAGGGCCCGGGCGAGCACGAGGGCGTTGCCGTGCCAGCCGTGGACCCGGCCGATGGAGCGGGCCGGGTGCTCCCAGCCGTAGCGGGGGGTGGGTCCCCCCGGCGTCACGGCGTCGTCGGCCGTCCCGGCGAGCCGCACCGGGCGGGGGCCGGGGAGGAAGTCGGCCAGGCGGGCCGAGACGGCCACCGGGCCGGCACCGGGGCCGCCGCCGCCGTGGGGCGTGGCGAAGGTCTTGTGCAGGTTGAGGTGGACGATGTCGAAGCCCATGTCGCCCGGGCGCACGACGCCGAGGATGGCGTTCAGGTTGGCCCCGTCGTAGTAGAGGAGACCGCCGACGCCGTGGACCGCCTCGGCGATCGCCGCGATGTCCTCCTCGAACAGCCCGAGCGTGTTCGGGTTGGTCAGCATGATCCCCGCCACGTCGGTGTCGAGCACCGCCCGCAGCGCCGCCATGTCGACGCAGCCCCGCTCGTCGCTCGGCACGGTCACCACCTCGTAGCCGCCGAGCGTGACCGAGGCCGGGTTCGTGCCGTGGGCCGAGTCCGGGATGACCACCTTGTGGCGTCCCTCGCCGTTGGCCGCGTGCCAGGCCCGCATGAGGAGGAGGCCGGTGAGCTCGCCGGCCGCCCCGGCCGCCGGCTGCAGCGTGGCCGCGGCCATCCCGGTGATCTCGCAGAGCGCCGCTTCCAGCTCGACGAGCAGCGCCAGCCAGCCCTGGACCAGTTCGGCCGGGGCCCCGGGGTGCACCCCGGCCAGGCCGGGGAGCGAGGCCACGGCGTCGCAGACCTTCGGGTTGTACTTCATCGTGCACGAGCCGAGCGGGTAGGCGCCGAGGTCGACCGAGAACTGGCGGTGGCTCAAGCGGGTGAAGTGACCGACGAGGTCGCGCTCGGAGACCTCGGCCAAGGGCGGGGGCTCCACGCGCAGGTGGGCGGCGGGGACGAGGTCGGCGAGGGGCCGCTCGGGCACACCCGTGGTGCGGAGCTGCCAGGCCCGGCGACCGGGCACCGACAGCTCGAAGAGCGTGGGCTCGGCGTCGCGCCCGAGGAGCGGGGCCGACGCCGCCCGGCCGCCGGCCGCCGCCCCGGGTGGCGTCACGGCCGCACCGCCTTGTCGAAGGCCGCCACGAACCCGTCGATCTCGCCCCTCGTCCGGCGCTCGGTCACGCTCACGAGGAGTCCGGCCTCGGCGTCGGCCGCGCCGACCGACGCGTCGCCGCTCTCACCCACGAGGCCGCGGAGCGCCAGCCCGGCCAGGTAGCCCTCGTCGGCCAGCCGGGCCACCACGGTCTCGGCCGGCACCGGCGTGCGCACGGTGAACTCCCGCACGACCGGCGTGGCCCCGGTGAGGGGCTCGACCGCGTCGAGGGCGAGGAGGGCGTCGCGGCAGTAGTGGGCCCCGAGGGCACAGCGCCGGGCCACCTCGGCCAGGCCCGACGGGCCGAGCCAGCCGAGCTGCACCGCGGCGGCGACGGCCATGAGCGTCTGGTTGGTGCAGACGTTGGACGTGGCCTTCTCCCGGCGGATGTCCTGCTCGCGCGCCCGGAGGGTCGTGACGTAGGCCCGCCGTCCCTCCCGGTCCACGGTCTCGCCGACGAGCCGCCCGGGCAGCCGGCGGACCTGGTCCATCGTGCAGGCGAACAGGCCGAGGTAGGGGCCGCCGAACGAGAGCGGCGTGCCGAAGGCCTGCCCCTCGCCGACCACCACGTCGGCCCCGGCCTCGCCGGCCGAGCGGAGGATGCCGGCGCACACCCAGTCGGCCGCCACCACGAGGAGCGCGCCGTGCCGGTCGGCCACGGCCCGGGCCCGTTCGAGGTCCTCGAGGCAGCCGAGGTAGTTGGGGTAGGCGAGCACGACCACGCCGGGCGGCTCGCCACCGGCCTCGTCGGGCCAGACGGTGGTGCCGTCGGCGAGGGGCAGGTCGACGAGCCGGTGCCCGGTGCCGGCGGCGAAGGTGGCGAGCACCGCCCGCCAATGGGGGTGGACGCCGGCCGAGAGCCAGACCGTGGCCCGCCCGCTGGCCCCGGCGCCGAGGTTGACCGCCTCGACGAGGGCGCTCGCCCCGTCGTAGAGGGAGGCGTTGGCCACGGGGAGCCCGGCCAGCCGGGCCACCATCGTCTGGAACTCGAACACCGCCTGAAGGACGCCCTGGGCCACCTCGGGCTGGTAGGGGGTGTAGGCGGTCACGAACTCGCTGCGGCCGGCGAGGGCCCGGACGACCGGCGGGATCTCGTGGTCGTAGGCGCCGCCGCCGGCGAAGCAGACGAGGCGGTCGGCCCGGGCCCGGTTCACCTCGGCCAGCCCGCTCAGGTGCTCGACCACGTCGGGCTCGGGCGCGCCCGGCGCCAGGTCCAGCCCGCCGGCCACCCGGAGGGCCGCCGGCACCGCGGCGAAGAGCTCGTCGAGCGAGGAGAGCCCGAGGAAGGCGAGCATCTGCGCCAGCTCCTCGTCGGTGTGCGGCAGGTAGTCGGGCATCAGCGCTCCGCCGGGGGCCAGAACCGCGTCGGCGACACCGTGGCCCGGAGCGTCCTGCCCCGGACGGTCACGTCGACGGGGTCACCCACCTGGAGCCCGGCCTCGGTGTCGAGGAAGGCGAGCGCGATCCCCTTCTCCAGCATGGGCGAGAAGTTACCGCTCGTCACCGTGCCCACCCGACGCCCGTCCACCGCCACCTCGGCCCCTTCGCGCGGCGGTTGCCGCCCCCCGGCCACGAGGCCCCGCAGCCGCCGACGGGGCCCTTCGCTCCGCTCCAGCTGGAGGGCGGCCCGGCCCCGGAACTCGCCCTTGTCCCAACCGACGACCCAGCCGAGCCCGGCCTGGAGGGGCGTGATCCCCTCGCCGAGCTCGTGGCCGTGCAAAGGGAAACCCGCCTCGAGTCGCAGCGTGTCGCGGGCTCCGAGCCCGGCGGGCAGCACCCCGGCGGCCAGGACCGCCTCGAAGAACGACGTCGCCACCTCCCGTGGCACGGCGCACTCGACGCCGTCCTCGCCCGTGTAGCCGGTGCCGGCGGCCACGGCCGGCTTGCCCTCCCACTCGAAGGTGGTCACGGCGAAGTGCTCCACCGCCGCGGCCTCGGGGGCCACCGTGGCGAGGCGGGCCCGGGCCTCGGGCCCCTGGACGGCCACGATGGCCCGGCCCTCGGTGGTGTCGGTCCCGCCGAGGGCTCCGAGCACCCGGGAGGTGTTCGAGGCGTTCGGCATGACGTCGAACTGCTCGCCGGTCAGCCACCAGACGATGAGGTCGTCGGTCACCGAGCCGTCGTCGGCGAGGAGGTGCGTGTATTGGGCCCGCCCGGGCGAGATGCGCCACAGGTCGTTGCTGAGCGCCTGCTGGAGGTGCTCGAAGGCCCCGACCCCCTCCACCCGCACCGTGCCGAGGTGGCTCACGTCGAAGGCCACCGCGTCCTTGCGGCAGGCCCGGTGCTCGGCCACGGTCCCCGACGGGTAGGCGAGTGGCATCTCCCAGCCGCCGAAGCCGATCAGCTTGGCCCCGAGGGCCACGTGGGTCTCGTAGAGCGGGGAGCGCCGCAGCGACCCGCCGGACGGGTCGGCGCCGGGGGGGCCGTCCACGCGGCCACCCTAGGCGGCGCTGGCCGCCGCGGCGTCGAGCCCGTGGCGCTCGAGGAGGGTGGCGAAGTCCTTCTGGTAGACGACGACCACCTCGACCTCGGGGTAGAGCTCGCGCATCCGGCGCACCTTGGCGTTCTTGCGGGTGACGAGCTTCTGGTCGGCCGTCGTCAGCTCGACGAAGCAGTGGAGGTCGGGCAGCCAGAAGTCCGGCCGGAAGCCCGACTTGGGCTCACCGTCCTCGGTCCACCGGAGGGCGAACTCGACCGGTTCGTACTCCCAGCGGATGGTGAAGACGTCGAGCAGGGCGGCGAACAGCCGCTCGGAGGGGTGGGCGAAGCGGACCGCCGAGGCCGGCGAATGGGCGGGGTGACCGGACCGACGGCCGGCCGACAGGGTCCGGTTGGTCACTCCCCCGAGGCGCGTGCCGCGGGGGCGGTCTGCTTGGTGTCGGCGCCCCGCCGACGGGCCTGCAGCTCGGTCCGGCCGAGGGCCACGATGTCAGCGTCGAGCTCGTCGACGACGCCGGCCATCGGGACCACGTTGAAGACGCCCTGGCCGCCGGCGAGGAGGTCCACCAGCTCGCCGTTCGTCCGGGCCAGCACCGACCGGTTCCCGGTCAGCACGAGATTCGTGGCCGCCACGTCAACGCCCAGGTTTTCCCGGAGGCAGTCGACGGCCCGGCGGGCCGACTGCAGGGAGACCCCCGCGTCGAGCAGCTGCTTGATGACCTTCAGCTCCAGCACGTCCTCGTAGGAGTACCGGCGCCGCGTCCCGCTCCCCTGTGCCTCGGCCAGCGAGGGCCGCAGGAGGCCGGTACGGGCCCAGTAGTCGAGCTGGCGGTAGGAGATCCCGATCAGGCTGCACACCTGGGGTCCGCCGAACCCTCCGACAGTGAGGTCCGTCGTCGCACGTTCAGCCATTTCGGACTCCTCCTCCCTCGTGGCTGTGGCCAGCCTATCCGAGTCAGACCACATCCGCGTAGTTTGCTCCGCCCATTCTCACTACATGCTTGTAACTTATAACTGACACTGATGTAGTTTAACAGACGCTGACAAACTACACAAGGGTAATTTGGAGCCTCTAGCGGCTGGTCGACGAGGCGGCCGTGGCCCAGGCCACGACCGGGCCCTTGGCCCGCAGGCCCACGTGCGCGCCGGGCACCCAGGCCGCGCCGCCCGCCGTGCGAACCACGATCGGCCCACCGGGCTGTTCGGCCTCGGGCGCCACCCGGACGACGGCGTCGTGGCCGAAGTACTCGAACTCGACCACCCGGCCGCTCAGCAGGCCCCCCTCCCCCGCCCAGTAGCGGGCCAGCTCGACCTGCTCGGGTCGGACGAGTACGACCACGTCGGCGCCGCTCGGGGCAGGCGCCGGTCCGGCGAGCGGCAGGAGGCCGAGGGCGGTGCGCACCCAGGCGCCCTCCATCACCCCGGGGACGAGGTTGGCCTCGCCGACGAAGCTCGCCACGTCGGCGTCGGCCGGTCGGGCGTAGAGGTCGTGCGGCGCCGCCAGCTGGCTGATGCGGCCTCGGTGGAGCACGGCCACCTGGTCGGCCATCGAGAGCGCCTCGTCCTGGTCGTGGGTCACAAGAACGGCCGTCGTGCCGGCGTCGCGAAGGACCCGGAAGACGTCGGCCCGGACACTGGCCCGCATGCTGGCGTCGAGCGAGGTGAACGGCTCGTCGAGGAGGACGACGGCCGGGCCGACGGCGAGGGCCCGGGCGAGCGCCACCCGCTGCTGCTGGCCGCCCGAGAGCTCGTGGGGATAGCGGCGCCCGAGGCCGGCGAGCCCCACCATCTCCAGGAGCTCGCGGACGGTCTCGCCGCGGCGGGCCGAGCGAGGCAGGCCGAAGCCCACGTTCTTCTCCACGTTCAGGTGGGGGAAGAGGCTCCCCTCCTGGGGGACGTAGCCGATCCGGCGGCGCTCGGGTGGGACGAAGGCGTCGGGGCCGTCGACCACCTTGTCCCCGAGGGTCACCTGGCCGGCGTCGGCCCGTTCGAAACCGGCCACCACCCGCAGGAGGGTGGTCTTGCCGCTCCCCGACGGGCCGAGGATGGCGGTGTGCGAGCCCGCCGGCACGTGCACGTCGACGCCCGTCAGGACCTCGTCCTCGTCGAAGGACTTGTACAGCCCCGAGACCGAGAGGCTCGTCACGTCGGCACCGTACCCGGAGGGCCGAGGCGGGCGCCCTCCGTGGAGGGCCGGCGCCCCGCGCCGGCCTGGCCGGGGAGACGGTCGAACCAGCGGGCGAGGACCACGCTCGGCAGCGCAGCGATGGCCACCATCAGCGCGGCGTAGGGGGCGGCCTGGCCGTAGGCGGTGTTGGTCTGGAAGGCCCAGAACTGCGTGGCGAGAGTCTGGCTGCCCGTCGGGATGAGGACGAGCGTGGCCGTGAGCTCGGTGACCGCCTCCAAGAAGACGAGACAGAACGCCGCGGCGAGGCCCGGCCCGACGAGGGGCAGCGTCACCCGGAGGAGCACCTCGCGGCGGGGCCGCCCGAGGGAGCGGGCCACCTCCTCCAGGGCGAGCGGCGACTGGGCAAGCGAGGTGCGCACGGCCACGAGGGCGAGCGGGAAGAACATCACCGCGTAGGCCAGGATCAAAAGGAAGGCGCTCTGGTAGAGAAAGCCGTTGGCGTCGCGCTCGGAGACATAGGTGAAGCCGAGGGCGATCACGAGGCCGGGCACCGCCAGCACGAGGTAGGTGCTCCGCTCGAGGATCGCCGGGAGCCGGCCCGGGTGCCGCACCGAGAGGAGGGCCACGGGGAGGGCCATCGCCGTGGCGAGAAGCCCGGCCCCGGCGCTGTAGAGGGCGGTGTGGAGCGCGGCCGAGAGGAGCGAGGCCGGGGGCAGGGTCGAGCTCCCTCCGCGCACGAGCCAGTAGAGGATGGCCCCGAGCGGCACGCCGACCGCCGCGCCGAGGAAGGCCACCACGCCGCCCAGCACCCACCACTTGGCCCGGCCGAGCGGGACGAGGTGGGCGGCGTGGGGGGTGAGGGCCCCGCCCCGGCTGACCCGGCCCCTCCCCCGGGCCGCCCCCTCGCCCAGGACGACGATGAGGCTCAGCCCCACGAGGACGAGCGAGAGCCCGCAGCTCGCCGGGGTGTTGAAGCCCACGGTGAACTCCGTGTAGATCTCGGTGGTGAAGGTGCGGTAGCCGAGGATCTCGAAGGCCCCGTACTCGGCCAGCACCACGAGGGCCACGAGCAAGGCGCCGCCCAGGACGGCCAGGCGCACCTGGCCGAGCGTCACCCGGAAGAACGTGGCCACCCGCCCGGCCCCGAGGGAGCGGGCCACCTCGCTCTGGCTGGGGTCGGCGTGGCGGAGGCTCGCTGCCACCGGCAGGTAGACGAGGGGGTAGACGGCGAGGGTCATGACGAGCGCCGCGCCGCCGAACCCGCCGATCGAGGGGAAGAGCGACTTCCAGCCGAAGGCGACCGCGAAGTCCGGGATGGCCACCGGGAGCACGATGAGGACGGCCAGGACCCGGCGAGCCGGCAGGTCCGTCCGCTCCGTGATCCACGCCGAGAGCGTGCCGAGCACCGCGGCGAAGAGCGTCACCACGAGCGTCAGGCCCACCGTGTTGAAGAGGAGCTCCGCCGTGAGCCCCCGGAAGAGGAGGGGGACGAGGGCCCGCCAGCCGAACTGCACCGCTTCGAGGAGGAGGAAGGCGATCGGGAGGGCGAGGACGGCCACGACCGCCACGGACAGGACGAGGATCGGCCACGGCCGTCTGGACCGGCGGGCCGGTCGCCTCGCCGGGGCCTCGGGGGCCAGTCGTTCGGCCGTGACGGTCACAGCAGCTGGGCCTTCTGCAGGAGGGCCACCGCGGTCGACCCGTCGCCGAGGTCGGCCACCGAGATCGAGGTGGGCTGGAGCTGGTCGAGCGGCCGCTGGCCACCCGGCGGGGCGACCCCGGGCACGAGGGGGTACTCGAAGCTCTCGGAGTGGGCGATGATCCGCTGGCCCTGGTCGCTCACGAGGAAGGCCAGGAACCGTTGGGCCTCGGCCCGGTGCGGGCTCGAGCGCAGGATCCCCGCCCCGGAGACGTCGACCACGTAGCCGGGGTCGTGCGGCTCGAAGAAGGCGATGGCCGAGTGGGTGCCCGCCGCCCCGTTCTCGGCCGCCAGCCGGTACCAGTAGTACTGGTTGATGATGCCGATGGCTGCCTGGCCGCTGTTGACCATGGCCGTCACCGTCTCGTTGTCGGGATAGAGGTGGTTGCCGGCGTTCGCCTTCAGCCCCTCGAGCCAGCGGAGCGCCGCCGCCTCCCCGTACCGGCGTTCGACCGAGGTCACGATGGGCTGGAAGTCGGTCTCCCCCGGCGCGAGAGCCAGCTTGCCGCGCCACTTCGGCTGGGCCAGCTCGAGGACCGAGGTGGGCAGCTCGTGGCGGGCCACGAGATCGGTGTTGTAGACGAGCACCGAGACCCGGGCGCTCACCCCCACCCACTCCCCCGACGGCGAGCTGAACCGGGCCGGCACCCGGGCGAGGGTGGACGGGGCCACCTGGGTGAGGAAGCCCCGCTCGGAGAGGAACTCGAGCGGCGGGGAGTTCTCGGTGAAGACCACGTCGGCCGGCGAACGGGCCCCTTCGGCGGTGATCTGGTTGGTGAGGGTGTCCTCGTCGGCGTTGCGCACGAGCACGGTGATCCCCGTCTCGTGCTCGAAGGCGGTGACAAGGGCCTCGGTGGTCTCGGGGTGCTGGCCGTTGTAGAGGGTGAGGACGTTCGAGGCGGGCCCGCCGCTGCAGGCGGCCAGGGTGGCCCCGGCCAGGATGACGCCGACGGCCGTGACCGCCACGCGCCCCCGGCGGACCCACGCCCGCGCCCCCACGTGCCACCTCCCGGCCTCCGGCCCCTTCGGACCGGAAGTTAGGTTAGCCTAACCTAACTCCGGGGTACGGAGCCGGGCGGCACGAGCTCCGGGCGCCCCTCGCTCGGGCTGGAGGGCTCGGCGTAGAAGCGCAGCGGGATCCGGCCGGCCCGCCGGGCCGCCCGGCCGGCGTCGACCGCCAGGCGCATGGCCCGGGCCATCGCCGCCGGATCCTTGGCCCGGTTGACGGCGGTGGCCACGAGCACGCCGTCGCAGCCGAGCTCCATCGCCAGGGCCACGTCGGAGGCCGTCCCCACGCCAGCGTCGAGGATCACCGGGACCGAGACCGCCTCCCGCACGAGGGTGAGGTTGTGCGGGTTGCGGATGCCGAGGCCGCTCCCGATGGGCGAGCCGAGGGGCATCACCGCCGCGCACCCGACCTGCTCGAGGCGCCGGGCGAGCACCGGGTCGTCGTTCGTGTAGGGCAGCACCACGAAACCGTCCTCGGCCAGCTGCTCGGCCGCCGCGAGGAGCTCGACCGCGTCAGGCAGGAGGGTCCGGTCGTCCCCGATCACCTCGAGCTTCACCCAGTCGGTCTCGAAGGCCTCCCGGGCGAGCTTGGCCGTGAGCACCGCCTCGACGGCGGTGAAGCAGCCGGCGGTGTTGGGCAGCACCCGGATCCCGTGGCGGACGAGGACGTCGAGGAGCGAGCCCCGGGCCCCGGCGTCCACCCGTCGGACGGCCACGGTGGCCATCGTCGTGCCGGCGGCCTCGAGCGCCGCCTCGAGCGCCCGCAGGCTGGTCATGCCCCCCGTGCCGAGGAGGAGCCGCGACCCGAGGGTCTCCCCCGCCACCACGAAGTCGTCGACCGCGCCCTCGCCGGGTCCCACGCCGCCGAGCCTACCGGCGGCCGGTCTGCGCCCTCAGGCGGAGGGCGAGGGGCGCGGCGCGGCGCGGCGCGGCGCGCTCACCACTGGACCGTGCCGGTCGGTGACACGTGGCTGGCGAGGAGGGTGATCGACGTCGGTGGGGCCAGCGGGCCGGTCATGTTGACGAAGCCCGAGCAGTCCTGGTCGGTGTAGCCACTCGCTGCGAACTGGCAGGTGTTGGGGCCGTTCAGGATCGGTGTGACCGTGATCGACGACCCCGCCGGCCCCGGTGCCGAGGTGGCGTACCAGGTGCTCGCCCCGCCGCCGCCGCAGGCCGCGCCGGTCGAGCCGCCGGAGCCGCCGGTGTAGCCGGCGCCACCACCGCCCGAGGCGGTCGGGATGCCGAACGTCCCGGCCGTGCCGGTCCCGCCGGCGACCACCGCCCCCGTCGCCCCGTTGGACCCGGCCGAGTCGTTCCCACCCGGGATGTACTGGCCCGTGCCCGCCGAGCCCGACAGGGAGGCCACCGGACCTCCATCACCTCCCACCGTGCCGGCGAGCGTGCAGACGGCCGGGGTGACCGGCGCACTGGCCGAGGCGTAGCCGCCACCGCCGCCCCCGCCGGCCACGGCGAGGAGGCAGGCGGTCGGGCCGGCCGCGGTGCCCCAGCCGGCGATGGTGGCCTGGCACTGCGGCGCCGCGCTGAGCCCGCTGGCCGAGCAGCTCGGCGCGGCCGGGTTGTAGTTGCCCGGGTTCTCGAGGCAGAGGGCGCTCGCCGCGCCACCGCCGCCACCGAGGCCGTTGTAGGCGTCGTCGTAGAGGAGGGCGACCTGCTGGGCGCTCATGGCCGTCGGGATGACCGAGGCCCGGCCCTCGAACCCCGTGAAGTCGGCGGAGGTCGGTGGGTTGGCCCAGCCGAGCGTGCCGAAGTCCGGCGGGAGCGTGCCCACCTGCCACTGCCCGAAGAGGTCGGCGGCGTTCGGCGCGTTCACGAAGCCCTGCTGGACGCCGTCGACGTAGAGGTACATACCCGCGGCCGTGCCGTTCGCCTGGGTGCCGGCCGGACAGGTCACGCCGCAGACCACGCCGACGGCCAGGTGCCAGTTGCCGTCCTGGACCGGCGCGGTGGACGTGACCGTGGTCGGGGTGCCGGCGTGGTTGATGCCGAAGTAGACGTGGCCGTCGTTGCCGACGTAGAGCATCCGGTCACCGGTCACGCCCCCGCCGCCCACGGGTGTCCCCTGGAACGAGACGAGGCCACCCTCGCTCGTGTAGTCCTTGAACCAGACGGCCACCGTGAAGTTCTCGGGATCCGTGTAGGACACCGCGTTGCTGATCGCACCGGTGCCCTGGAGACCCATCGACGGGGCCATCGGCGAGCCCGGGTTGGCCAGGAGGCAGTTGAGCGGACCCGGGTTGTTCTCGGTCTGGCCGCTGCCGGTCAGGAGGCCGGTGTTGAAGCCACCCGAGGAGTCGGCCACCGTCGCCAGGCCCGTCGTGTCGTTCAGCTCGAGGTAGGTGCGCGGCCCGTTGGCGAGGACCGCCGCGTCGTAGCTCGAGCACGTGTTCTGGGCCTCCGGGTTGTTGGCCGCCGTGTTGCCGGCCGCCTGGTTGAGCGAGTGCACCTGGGTCCCGCTGAGCTCGCTCGGGAAGACCGCCACCCGGCCGATCTCGCCGTTGAAGGAGTACGGGACGTTCGGCTCGTCGGGCCACGTCGCCGCCGGCGTGAGATCGCCGATCTGGAAGAAGCCCGAGGCGTTGTGCGCCTGGTTGGCGTTGCCGCTGGCCACCAGTTTGCCGTCGAGGAACAGCTGGGTGTTGTCGTTGGGCCCGATCGTGCCCACGGCGAAGTGCCAGCGGCCGTCGTTGACCGGGTTGGGCGAGGAGATCACGTAGTTGGTGCCGTTGTGCGGACCCGAGGACGGCTTGACACCCCAGTCGAGGTCCCCGCTCTGGCCCACGTAGAGCAGGCGGTCGCCGTTGCCGCTCTGGCCCGTCTGGCTGTGGCCGAACGAGATGATCCCGCCCCCGGAGGTGGTCTCGAACCAGGCGGCCACCGAGACCCCGTTGGGCAGGTTGTACTGCTGGGCCGTCTCGACGTAGGTGGCCCCGCCGAACTGCATGGCCGGGCTGGCGAAGGCGTTCTGGACCACCGCCGGGCTGTAGGCCGAACAGCCGAGGGGACCGGGGTTGATCCCCTCGACCGGGACCGAGCCCTGGAAGGTGCCCGAGTTGGCGTTGTTCGACTGGTCGACGACGTTCGGGCTGGCCGAGCCGCCGCCGGTGTCGGTCAGGTTCCACGTGGCGAGGGGGTCGTCGGCCTGGACGGCGGCGTCGTAGGCCGCGCAGGTGCCGCTGGCCGCCGGGTTCGTGGTCGAGATCGTCGTCGTGAGGCTGGGCGGCGCGTTGATCGGCAGCGTCGCCTCCATGTACTGGCCGGCGATGGCCCCCGCCGAGAGGGCACTCGGGTAGATGGCCACGTCGCTGATGTCGCCCTTCGTGGTCCCGTTGCCGATCTCGGGCGGGTTCGTCCCGATGCCGACCGTGCCCGCCGCCGCTTGGCTGGCCACGAGCGCGCCGTCGAGGTAGATGGAGACATGCGATCCGTCGTAGGTGCCGACCAGGAAGTGCCAGCCGTTGCCCGGCCCCGATCCCAGGTTGACGGTCGTGGCGGCGGGCGTACCCACCTCGAACCAGGCGTTGGCATCGCCGTTGTCCACGTTCAGCTGCCAGCCGTTGTTGTTCCCGACGGCCGGCGTGCCGACGATCTCGTAGGGTGAGCCACCCCCGTAGGTCAGGTTGACCCAGGCCTCGACGGTGAGACCGGTGTTGTAGGCCTGGTTCGTCGAGGCGGGCAGGCTGATATAGGAGTTGCCGTTCCGACGGAACTGCGAGGTGTCGACGGCGGGGTCGCAGCCGGTCAGCGGCCCGCCGGGCTGGCTGAAGTTGACCTGGCCGCCCGACGTGCCGTTGCGGCCGCTGACGAGGTCGTTGGGGTTGGCCGAGAGCGGGTAGATCTCGTTGGGCGGGTTGCCCGCGTAGGCCGTGCCCGTCTGGGAGTTGTTGAAGCAGTTCAGGTTGGGGTTGCCGGACGGCGGCGGTGGCTGCTGGTTGGTGACCGCCGAGTACAGCGTGCGCAGGTCCTGCTGGGGCATGGCCTCCTTCAGCACGGCCGCCCGGCTGAGCGTGCCGTTGAAGCTGGCCTGGGCGGGGCAGGAGCTCCCCGAGCAACCGGTGGGCGTGGCCGTCTCGATGGCGCCGACCTGGATGTCGGTGGCCGTCGGTGGGTTGACGCCCGGCGACTGCGGTCCGTAGCCGACGAGGTCGCCGTCCACGTAGATGTAGGTGCCATGGCCGGGCACCACCTCGCCGGCCACGAGGTGCCAGTTGCCGTCGTTGATGTCGATGCCGAGCAGGGCGTTCGAGCCGGCCGTCGTGGCCGCCGAGTTGCCGACGTCGAAGTAGATCTGGCTGTCCTGGCCGATGTAGAGGAAGTGGTCGTTCTCCCCGCCGGTCAGGCCGATGATGCCGCCGCTCTGGCCCGGGTTCATCTTGATCCAGGCCATCTCGGTCAGGGCCCCATTGTAGGTGGGCACGGCGTTCGCGCTCACGAAGCCGGGGCTCGACCCGTCGAAGGTCATGGCGCCGCCGGCGTTCGTGTCCGCCGGGCACTGGGCGAAGGGCCCGGTGGCCGGGGCCTGGTGCTGGCCGGCGCCGATCGAGCCGGCGCTGAGGCCGGCGGTGTAGGCCTGCTCCAGGTCCACGGCCTTGATGCCGGCCTGCTCGTCGAGCGGGTAGAACGCCGCGGCGTTCGGCGCGGCGAGGAGCGCCGGGGCGTTCATCCCGAGGACCATCTCGTCGAAGCTCGGGTTGGACGACGGGTTGGGCTGGAGGGTCGGGTCGCAGACCGTGGTCGGCGGCGTGGTGGCGCCGCTGTCGGCGTAGAGCGACTGTACCTGGGTCGACGTGAGCTGCTGGGGCACGACGGCGATCCGACCGAGCGCCCCGGCGAAGTAGCTCTGGGTGGGCTCGTCGAGCTGCGTGTTGATGAGGTGCACGCGGTTCGCCGCGTACCCGATCGACCACGTGCCGTTGTAGTTGCCGGCCTGGGTGAAGTTCGTGTTGTACGCGCTCAGCTGGCCGTCGACGTAGAGGTCCTGGCCGGCCGGCCCGATCGAGGCCACGGCGTAGTGCCAGTTGCCGTCGTTCACCGGGACGTTGGAACGGACCACCTGGACGGTGCCGGCGTTGTCGGTCTCCCAGTTGAGGAGGCCGCTCGCGCCCACCCACAGGTAACGGTCGAAGTTCCCGCCGCCGGCGAAGGACGTGATGATGCCCGAGCCCGTCGTCTTGAACCACCCGGCGACGGAGAAGTTCTGCGGGTTGTTGAAGGTCGTATTGGTCGAGATCCAGCCGGTCGACCCGTCGAAGACCGTGCCGCTCGAGTTCGGGTTGCAGTTGAGCGGGCCCTGGCCCGCACCCTGGGTCACGGTGCCGTTGACCGTGCCGGTGTCCTGGCTGGGCGAGATGTCAGCCGCCGTGGTGCCCTGGTCGTCGAGCGGCCAGTAGGCGCCGCCGCCGCCGATCTCCATGGCGTTGATGGCGCCGTCGTAGGCCGAGCAGGAGGCCGAGCCCGGGCTGTAGCCCGAGTCCTCGTACAGGTTGACCACACTGCTCACCGGCAGCTGCGAGGTGATGAAGGACACCCGGCCGATCTGGCCGTTGAAGTTGTCGCCGTTGCCCTGGGCCCCCGACTCGTCCGGCCAGCTGGGGTGGAAGCCCGGGATCTCACCGATCTGCCACCAGCCGTTGTTGGTCTCGGCCGTGGTGTTGGGCGACCAGCCCACGAGCTGGCCGTCGAGGTAGAGGAACTCGCCGGCCGGACCGCTCGAGGCCACCGCCATATGCCAGTTGCCGTCGTTCACCGCCTGGGGCGACTCGACCACGCAGTAGTGGCCGCCGGTGACCGGACAGGGGCTCGTGTCGTAGTCGCCGAAGAGCAGGTGGCCGTCCTGGCCCACGTAGAGGTTGCGGTCGAAGGTGGTCGAGTTCGCGCCCAGCTGGATGTTGCCGAAGCCCATGATCCCGCCGCCCTGGGGGTCCGACGTGTTGAACCAGGCGCTGATCGTGAAGTTCTGCGGGTTGTTGTACTGGGTCGTCGTCGAGACGTAGTCGTTCAGGCCCGTGTTGTTGAACTGTTCGCTCGCCGTCCACGTCGGCGCCTGGGCCGCGGTCACGTAGTTGGGCACCGTCTGGCAGGGCAGCGGACCGACGCTCGGTCCTGCGGTCGTCACCGAGCCCTGGGCCGTCCCGGTGTTCCCGTTGCCCGAGTAGTCGGTGATGGCGCTCGTCTGGTCGTTCAGCTCCCAGAACGCCCCACCCGTGCCCGAGGTGAGCTGGCTGAGCGGCAGGTCGACGACGCAGGCCTGCGAACCGTCGGCGAAGAGCGAGCTCACCTGGTGGGCGCTCATGACGCCCTGGCCGTTGCTCTGGAGCGGGTAGTCGACGAACGCCGCCCGGCTGAGCTCGCCGTGGAAACTGTTCTCGTTGGCCATGCTCGGCGCGTCGGGCCACTGCTGCGGGGCCGACGGGGTCTGGCCGATGTCCCAGGTGCCCCCGTAGGTCCCGGCGGGGTCGCTCAGCGTGTTGAACCCGGGGTCCCGGGCCACCGGCTGGCCGTCGAGGTAGAGGTCGGTCCCGTCGGGCCCGAAGGTGGCCACCGCGAAGTGCCACAGGTTGTCGGTGACGGCGCCGATGGAGCTCACGACGGTCGTCGCCGTGGCCCCGAAGTCGAGGTGGCCGCTGTTGCCGATGTAGAGGAAACGGTCGTCCTGACCGCTCGAGCCGCCGCCGTCACAGCCGACCAGGCCGCCCGGCTGGTTCGCGCGGAACCAGACGGCGATCGTGAGCGGCTGGGTGCCCGACGGCGCGCACGCCGTGTACGGCCCGCTCGTGGCGACGTAGCCGCCGTTGACGCCGGCGTTGAACTGGGCCACGTCGTCGGGGCCCTGGTTGACGGCAGCCAGGGAGTTGAAGCAGTTGATGGGTCCCCCCGTCTGCCCGAACACGACCGATCCCGTGCCCCCGGTCTGGGTGACGGTGCCGCTCGTCCCGGGGTTGCCCGAGGAGTCGAACGGATGCGTGGTGCCGGCCAGGTCGTTCAGCTGGAAGTACCCGGTCGGGCCGGCGCCCAGCACGGCGGCGTCGTAGGCCGTACAGGAGTTCGGCCCGCTGGAGCCACCGTTCGTGTAGCCGACGCCCCCCACCGCTCCGGTGCCCTGGCACCCGGCGATGGCCGCCAGCGGCTGGCTGGCGCCGAGGCCCTGGAGGCTCACGTCGAGGAGGCCCCCCGGCCCGCCCTCGCCGCTGTTGCCGTTGCCGGCCGAGATGCTCGGTGCGCCGCCGCCGGCGGCCACCTCGGCCGTGTACTGGCCGCTCGCGGTGGTCGATGAGGCCTGGACGCCGACCGGGACGCACGTGGTGCCGGCCGCGTTGACCGGGGCGGCGATCGTCCAGGTGAGGACGATCGTGCCGTTGTTGCCCCCGGCTCCGTCGCCGTCCACGCCACCGCCGCCGCCGATGGCGCCGGGCGAGAAGACCGGGGCGGCGAGGGCGATCGCCGCGGCGAAGGACGAGCCGCCGCCGCCGCCGGCGCTGCCGTTGCAGTCGTCGGCCACGCCGCCGCCGCCGCCGCCGCCGGCCCAGCCGCCGCCGCCGCCGCCGGCGCCCTGGGCCTCGTAGATCCCACCGCCCGTGCCGTTGATGCCGCCGATGCCCGCCGTGCCGTTGGCGATGCCCCCCGCGGCCACGCCGCCCGGCCCCGCGATCGGCACGCCGACGCCTTCACCGGGGTTCTGGACACCGGGCCCGCCGTTCCCGCCGGCCACCTGGTAGGGGGGCGCACCGGGGGCGCCGGTGCCGCCCGTGCCGCCGGTGCCGCCGGTGTCGGGGTAGAGGGCGCACTGGGCGCCGACCGCGCCGCCGCCGCCGCCGCCGCCGGCCACGACGAGCGGGTTGGACGCGGCGTTCGAGTAGGAGCAGGGCGCGCCGAGGCACACAGCGCTGGCCGCACCGCCCGCCCCACCGCCACCGCCCTGGAAGATGGTCTGCAGACTGGTGCCGCCGTCGCCCCCGATCCCCCAACCACCGACCGCCGGGGCCACGCCGCCGGCGCCGGTCGAGCCACTGCCGCCGCCACCGCCACAGCCCTCGTTCACGTAGACGTTGCCCCAGCTGCTCACGGGGAACGAGACCGTGGTCGTCGAGCCCGGGCCCCCGTTGCCGGCCGCCGCCGAGGGGATCGGCGAGGAGCCGCCGCCGCCGCCGGCCCCGCTCAGCTTCACCTGCAGCTGAATGGCGGTGGCCGGGACCTGGACGGTCACCGAGGTGCCGCAGGCCGCGCTGTAGGTCCACGTGGTGGTCGCCGTGTTGGCCGGCGAGTAGACGGGGGCGCTGGCAGAGCCGTTGCCGTAGGGGGCCGTGGCCGTGGCGAGGGTGTTGGGCACGAGGGCGTCGGTGTCGAGGTAGGAGGCGCCGCCGCCGCCGCCACCGCCGCCGCTCGAGACGCCGGCCGAGCCGCTGCCGCCGCCCATGTAGCCGCCCCCGCCGGCGCCGCCGTCGAGGGTGACCCCGCCGACCACGATGGCGTTGCCCCCCGACGGGCCGCTCATCGGGCCGCCGTCGCAGGCCGGGGCGACGAAGCCCGCTTCGCCCGCCCCGCCACCGACGTCGGCACCGGCGGCCCCCGGGATGCCGTTGGGCGGGTTGACGCCGCCGGGGCAGGAGTCCGAGAAGCCGTTCCAGTTGCCGCCGCCGCCGCCGAGGCCCGGCTGGGTGGTCACCCCGGTCTGACCGGTCTGGCCGGTGATGTAGCCGCCGTTGCCGCCGACCCCGCCGACCACGTTGAAGCCCGACGAGTCGCCGGCGCCGCCGCCGCCGCCGGCGATGGCCAGCACGCAGGGCTGCGCCGGAGCGTTCGACGTGCACAAGGTATTGACGTTGGTCGGGCCCGAACCGGCCACGCAGGTGAGGCCGAGCGGGTTGCCGTTGGCCACGAGACAGGCCCCGGTGGCCCCGCCGCCGCCGCCAGACCCGCCGGCGTCGGGGCTGCCCGTGCCCCCGGTGACGTAGCCCGAGCCGCCGACCCCGCCGAGGGTCCCCTGCTGGCCGGCGGTCGTGATGATCTCGTCGGCGCTCGGGATGATGAAGGAGGCGTTGATCTGCTCGCCGACGCCACCGGCGACCGCGTAGCCCATCCCGCCGCCGGCCGAGCCGCTGCCGCCGGCCAGGGTGAACTGGACCTCCTGGGAGTTGCTGGTGACGCTGCCCCCGTTCTGGGGCGTGATCGGCGCCGTGGTGTCCGAGGCGAGCGTGGCCGTCGGCGGTGGGAGCGAGCCCTGCACCTGGATGGAGTTGGCGAGCGTCGTGCAGACGAAGTCGCCGTCTCGGCCGGCCCGACCGGTGACGTAGATGTAGACCGTCCCGGCCCCGTTGGCCGGGTTGACCCGGCTCGAGTCGACGACGTACTGGTAGCCGGTGCTGATCCCGCTGACCAGGTTGGCCGAGGCCCAGTTATAGGCGCCGAGCGCCTGGCTGTTGAGCGCCGAGCCCTGACAGCCGTTGGTGTTCGTGTTCGGACCCGGGGCGAAGGACTCCTCGTTGAACCAGTCGACGAACGCCGGGATACCGGCGACGTTCGCCGGCTGCTGGCCGTTCGTGGCGCAGGTGGCCGACCAGGTCTGGCCGGCGGGGGGCGACGAGGCGTTCTGGTCCTGGCTGCAGTACTGGTCGGGGAAGCGCGGGTTGGCCGTGTACAGGCTCTGGTACTCGGCGAAGCCCGCCTGAGCCGCCTGGAGGGCCAGGCGCTGGAGGGCCGCTCCCTGGGCGTTGTTCTGCTGCCCGTAGGACCACTCGGTCAGGGCCGAGCCGAGGAGGGCCATCATCAAGATGACGCCGATGGCCACCACCACCGTCGACTGACCGAGCTCGCCGGCGGCCCGGCGCTGCCGGCGCCAGCGGGCGCGCCCAGCCGAGAGACGCTCCTCGAACCGGCTCACGACGCCACCCCCGCCTGGTACTGGGCCTGGATCTGGGCACCGCTCAACGCGGTGGCGAAGATCGCCACGTTGGCCTCGTAGCCGTTCAGGTAGTCGGTCGTGAACTCGGGGTCACGGCCGATGTTCACGGTGCACGTCCCGCACGGGAAGGTGCCCGGCGAGCCCGGTCCCACCGCGCCGGACCCCGGCGTCTCGGCCACCTGGGTGCCGTCGACGAAGACCCGCGCGACGGCCCCGTCGTAGGTCCCGACGACGAAGTACCACTGGCCGTTGCAGATCTTCGGCACCTCGATCTGGACGCCACCAAGGTTGACCGGGACGCAGCTCGGGCTCGGCGGCGCGTTCCACTGCGCCACCCAACCCACCGGGCTGGCCTGGATGCCGAGGCCGGAGTTGCACCCGGCCGGCGACACCGGGTTCGTGCCCACGTCGAAGAAGCCGCTCGTCCCCCCGGCCAGGACGACGAGCTCGAAGCCCGTCCCGCTGCAGTCGGTCCGGGAGTTGGCGACGAGCCGCGAGGCCGTCGCCGAAGACGTCAGGTCCACCCAGGCTTCCACGCTGAACTGCTGCGGCGCCCAGTTGACGCCGAACGTGCCGGGACGGCCGAGGTCGACGTAGTCGTTCGGCGAGACGAACTGGGAGGCCCCCAGCTGCTGGTCGCAGAGGGCGGGCGGGCCGCCATTGGCCGGCGGGACCAGGCCCTGGGTGGTCCCGATGTTGGTCCCGTTGAACTCGTCGGCCTTGGCCGGGCTGATCGGGCCGTAGTCCTTCGTGTCGTTGGCGAGCGGGTAGTAGCCGACCGGTTGCGCCCCGTCCACGGCACTGGTGAAGCAGGCGTTGGCGATCCCGGAGTCCCCGTAGAGCCGGGCCACCTGGCCCGGGCTGAGCACGGTCGGGATGATGGCCACCCGACCGATGATCCCGTTGAAGTAGGCCACGCCGCCGGCGCCGGTCGGCATCCCGCCGATGTTGAGGTAACCGGTGTAGGCCCCCGAGGCCGTGGCGCTGTTCGAGGCGACGAGGTGCCCGTCGGCGTACAGGTACTGGCCGCCGCCGCCGGCCTGGAGGGCCTGGTTGAAGGTGGCCGGCCCGATCGTGGCCACCACCATGTGCCAGTTCCCGTCGTCGTAGGTGACGTTCTGCGTGTGGTTCATCGTGTTGGTGGTGGCGGTGACCGCGCCCGCGGTCGGCGACGTGCAGTTGGGCGCGGTGAGGCCGGCGCCGAGGTTGGGGCAGACCTCCCAGGCGAGGTTGCCGCTCGGGTCGACGTAGAGCTCGCGGTCGTAGTTGGTCGGGAGCGACCCGAGCGAGGGCTGGTCGGCGAAGCTGAGGATCGGGTTGACCGAGCCCGAGGCGCTCGTCTGGAACCAGGCGACGACCGAGAACCCCTGTTGCAGCGCGATCGACCCGATCGGGCAGCTCGCCTGGTTGGCGAGCGAGCAGTACGCCTTGTTGGTCGTGATGTACTGCTGGTCGAGCGGGTTGAAGGCCATGGCCTTGCTCGAGACGAGGCAGCTGATCGGACCGTTGCCGGCCGGCTGGTTCTCCGTCGGCGGCGGCGAGCCGTAGAACGTGCCGCCGTTCCCGTTGGAGGAGAGGTCGTTCACGTTCGGGATCTGGCCCGAGCCTCCGCCGTCGGTCATCGGCCAGTTGCCGGCGGGCGCAGAGGCGACGCTCTGGACGGCGGCGTCGTAGGTGCAGCCCGAGGTGCCCTTGGTCAGCTGGTTGACGAGGAAGACCTGGTTCGAGAGCTGGGTGCCCGGCGTGCCCTTGGCCAGGAGCGGCTGGCTCGAGCTGGCCGGCGCGCCGGCGTCGAAGTTGACGACGACGAGCTGGATGCCGAGGAGGATCTGGGTGGCGAGGTTGGAGGTGTTCAGGGCGGCGGAGGCGCTGAGGTCGAGCGTCGTCGCGCAGTTGAGAGTGCAGTAGGGCGCCGGCACGAGCATCGTCGAGCCGGCCGGGTTGTTGGCCACGATCGTCTGGGCCACGCCGTTCACGGGTGGCGCCGTGCAGCTCGACGACGAGTAGCACTGCCCACCGCCTCCGGCGACGTTGTTGCCGAGGTAGTAGCTGAAGAGTGGCGGGGTGGCGCTGGCACACCCTCCCGCCGGCTTGAAGGCGGCGGGCTGGTTGACGCAGGCCACGGCGAAGTTGGCGACGACCGGACTCGACGACACGTTCCCGTAGGTCTCGGGGAACTGGTGCGCTCCCTGGCAGAACTGGTCGCACCAGATGTCGGGGAGGGTGTTGATGACCGCCGAGCCGCACCCCGAGTTGTCGGCCCCGGGGATGCAGTTCGCGCCGTGGTCGATGACCTGGAGCGGGCAGTAGCCACCGTTCGGGTCGGTGTTCTCGCAGGCCGACCGGTCGACGGTGATCTCCATCAGGTGGGGCACGTTGCTCCCGCCGACCGCGTGGTAGGCGCAGAACCAGATGTCGAAGTCGTGGGCCACGACCACCGAGAGCGACTGGGTCTGGAGCGAATTGAGGGTCACGCCGCCCGTGGCGTTGAACGAGTTGGAGGGGCTGTTCCAGGCCGTGAGCCAGTTCGGCGCGGGGTGGACGTCGGCCGAGTCACCCGAGTCGAGACCCGTCGGGGAGGGCGACGTGGCGCCCCAGCAGGCCCCCGAGGCCGACGGTGTGGCGCTCTGGGCGCTGAGCGGCGAGATGGCCCCGCGGAGCAGCTGGTCGACCCGGGCCATCGTGTCCTGGGCGATGGCGGTGGCGTTGCCCACCCGTTGGGTCTGGGCGGCCGACGTGAAGAACGTCGACACGATCACCACCGTCATCGAGAGCACGATCCCCACGATGAGGATGGAGACCGACAGCTCGATGAGGGAGAGCCCGCTCTCGTCACCCCGCGCTTCTTCGAGGCGGCGCCGGACGGCCCGGACGGCGGCGGTGGGGCGGCGGCTCATCGCAGCTGGGCCGGGCAGCCCGGCGTGGTCGGCGGGGTGGGCGGCGAGCTCGCCATGTAGCCGAGCGTCGGCCAGAGCGAGCCGACCGGCTGGCCGGGCGGCAGGAGCGGGACGTCTTCGGTGACCGAGCCACCGACGTCGGTCGAGCCGAGGTCCCAGCTCACCCTCACGCCGATCCAGTAGCCGTAGACGGCGACCTGGGTGGGGCCGGCGTTGGGCGGGGCGTACCACGTCTTCACGCCGGTCCACGAGCCGCCGTTGACCTGCGGCATGCTCCACACGGCCGGCCCCGACGTGAGCGTCCCACCCTGCACCCCGAGCTGGCACCAGCCGCCGGCCGCGGTGATGGAGTACGCGATGCCGTCGACCGTCTGGGTCGGGAAGGAGTCGCCGTTCTGCGTCGTGTTGGGACTGGGCCAGCCGGTGCAGGCCCCGGCGCCCGACATCGCGCAGGTGCCGATATAGCCGGCGTAGTTGGCCGGCGAGGCGCTGTTATAGGGGGCGAGGCTGCCGCCGGGCGGCTGGTTGGCCTGCAGGCCCTGGATCTCGTCGGCGTAACTGCTGGCGATGCCGAGCGCCACGATCCGGTGGTCGGTGCTGCCCGACGTCGAGTTGATCGAGGCGAGAAGGAGGGCGGCGGGTACGAGCACGAGGAGCAGCACGGTGATGGCAATCGTGACGTCGACAAGACCGATGCCTTCTTCGCCATAGGCGCGCGCCACTGCCCGACGCCGCTCAAGCGGCGCACGACCCCTGCCCCTCCTGCTCTCCGCGCTGGACGATGTCACTCGCCGTGAGTCCCCCTCGGGCTCCCCACCAGGTGGCATTGAAGCCCCGTCCGCCAGCATTGCCTCGCAGTGCCGACGGGGCTGCCCCAGGGCCCGTCCGACACCTCTGCACCTGCACAGCAACCCTACCCCGAACGGCACCTTCGTTCACAGCGGACGAGGCGAAATTTCCCCAGGCCGAAACGGTCGTTTGGGCCCCGGCGTCGCCCCCCGGAACGGGCGCCCGAGGGGCCCGGTGCCGCCCCGCGGAGGCGAGCCCGATCACCACCCGGGCGGTCCTGGCCCGGGGCGGCTCCGGCCCGTGGCCGATGCGACTCCGTCGACGCCCTTGACCCTCGACCTCTACTTGAGCTTGATGCCTGATGAGCCCCCTTTTGGGGGTCGCTACGCTGTTGCAGGTGGCCGGAGCGACGCCGACAGTGGCCCTCTCCATCGCCGGGTCCGACTCGGGTGGAGGCGCCGGACTCCAGGCCGATCTCAAGACCTTCGCCGCCCTCGGGGTGTTCGGCACGACGGCCGTGACCGCGGTCACCGCCCAGAACACGGCGGCCGTCCTCGGGGTGGTGGCCCTCGACCCGGATTTCGTGGTGGCCCAGGTGCGGGCGGTCACGTCGGACCTCGCGGTGGCGGCGGCCAAGACCGGCATGCTCGCCCGACCCGACACGGTCGCCGCCGTGGCCGAGCTGGCGGCGCGAGGAGAGCTCCCGCCGCTCGTGGTGGACCCGGTGCTCGTGTCGTCGACCGGTCACCCCCTCATGGACGAGGGCGGGGTGGACGCCTACCGACGCCTCCTCCTCCCCGAGGCCGCGGTCGCCACCCCCAACCTCCGGGAGGCCGCGCTCCTCACCGGCCGCTCGCTCAGCGACCTCGCCACGGTTGGCGCCATGGTCGAGGCGGCCGAGGAGCTGCGGGCCCTCGGAGCGACGGTCGTCGTGGTGAAGGGCGGCCACCTGGCCAGCGCGGCGCGGGAGGGGGCGCCGGGCGACGCCGAGCGTCCCGGCTCGCCCGACGTGGTGGTCGGTCCCGACGGCCCGGTCGTCCTCCACGGGGAGCGGGTGGCCACGAGCAACGACCACGGCACCGGCTGCTCGCTCTCGGCGGCCATCACCGCCGGGTTGGCCCTCGGGTCGCCGCCGCTCGAGGCGGTCGTGGCGGCGAAGGCCTACGTGCGGCGGGCACTCGCCGGCGCGGTGGACTGGCGCCTCGGGGCCGGGCACGGCCCCATCGACCACTTCGGCTGGTCGTGACACGGCGACGGCCCGACCGAGGGTCGCCGTAGGCTGGGCCGGGCCATGGACCGACCGCCCCCCGCCCTGACCGAGGAGCTGGACCCGGCGCCGTCCGACGGCGGCAACGGCAACGGCGACGGACCGCCCCTCCCCCCGCCCCGGCCCGGCCCGGGCCTGCGCCCGGCCATGGTCGTCCTCGGCCTGGCCGTGTTCATCGTGGTCGTGTTCGGCGTCCTCGCCGGCGTGACCAACATCGACGCCAGCGGCCCGGCCAACTCGGGCGTCCGGCCGGCCACCGTCCCGGGCACCTCCCTCGTCGCCGTCTCGGCCACCCGGGCCCTGCGGCCGATCGAGCAAGCCGGCGAGCCGCCGGGCAACATCGTCGACGCCGTCCGCATCCCGGTGGGTGCCGTCGTCGTGTCCTCGGCGAACAACACGGCGGGTGCCGGCGAGTACGACGAGCAGGTGACGTTCGCCGTGGCCGCCTCGCAGAGCGCGGTCATCGACTTCTTCCGCACCGAGGTCCGCCGCCTCGGGTGGGGCCAGTACAGCAGCGGCCCCGCCTACAACGAGCCGGCCACGATCGAGGTCCTCGCGACCAAGGGCGGTAACGACGGCTTCTACTGGGAGATCGGTGCGCTCGTGTCCCCGACCACGTTCGCCAAGAACGGGGTGCTGTCGACAAGCAAGGCCGCGGCGACCACGGGCACGACGCGATTCACCATCCGCCTCTTCCAGGTCTCCGACACCAACTGACCGGCGGCCGCGCCGGTCCCGGTTGCTCAGTCCAACGCGGCCGAGACCTGCGCGGCCGCGAGCCGATCGGGTACCTCGACCTCGTCGGCCTGGCGCAGCATGTGGGCCCAGACGAAGAAGTTGATCGGGTAGAGCACGTAGCCCACCCGGGTGGCCGGGGCGAACAGGATGGCCACCGTCATGATCCAGCCGGCCAGCGAGCAGGCCTGGGCGGTCGTGGTCGGTGGGTGCCGGACGAGGTGACGGACGAGCACCACCCCGCCCACCGCGGCCACGGTGATGGGCAGGAGGCGGTGCAGGGCCGGGAAGGCGCTCACGATGAGGTGCCCGGGCAGCGGGCTGGCCGCCGGTGAGGCCACGCCGGCCAGGCCCAGCGGGAACAGCACGACGTTCTCGATGAAGTCGTGGGGGTTGTGAAGGAGGAACGGGACGATCACCGGTCCGCCGACGACGAGCATGCCGAGGGCCATCCGTCCCGGCGCCCGCCGGCCGTCGGCCGTCCGGGCGGCGAAGAGGGCGAGGAGGGCGAGCGGCCAGGCGGTGAACTTCATGGCCGAGACGATGCCGAGCACGAAGCCCGACCAGCCCGGCCGTCGCCGCTGGGCCAGCACCATGGCGAGGAGGAGGAGCGCCACGACCGGCATGTCGTCGCCCCCCGTGGCGAGCGGGAGGGCCGCGGTGGGCAAGACCGTGAGCACCTGGAGCGTGCGCACCCGGGGCTCGGTCGGGCCGCGGTACATGGCGAGCGCGCCGAAGACGACGAGGAGCGTGACGATGCTGAAGAAGATCCGCGGATCGGTCAGCTGCTCGGGCACCTTGGCGCTGCTCGGGAGGCCGAAGACCATCATGAGCGGCAGGTACGGGAAGAAGGATTCGTAGACCGGCTGGCCGGGCACCGCAGCCACCACCCGGCCGTCGTGCACGGGCAGGCGGTAGGGGTCTTGGCCGACGACGAGCAGGTGGGCGTGCTGGTTGATCACCGTGTCCTCGGGCTGGACGTGGGCCGCGGGGTTGCCGTGGGCCCGCCAGGCCACCTCGAGGGAGAGCGGGCCCAGCGTGGCCCCGACCAGCACGAAGAGGAAGATGACGATCCGGACGGGCCGCCAGGGCTGGCGCAGGGCCTCGGGACCCGTGGGCGGTTCGGGCTCGAGGCCGAGGCGCTCCCTTCGGGCCCGGTGCCGACCGACGAGGGCCGAGGCCAAGGCGGCGACGAGGTAGGGGCCGACGGCCAGCTCACCCCACTGGCGGTAGAGGGCGAGGCCCGAGAAGTGCGCGGTCAGTCCGGCGAAGAGGGCCGAGGCCGCGTAGAGACCGGCGTCGCGTTCTTCGGGTCGCCAGGCCCTGACCCGAGCACCACTCCACTGTCGGAGGGCATGCACCAATCCATCGCTCCCACGGGCTGTCGGACCGCAGAGGCCCAGGTCGGAGGCGCGTCGAGTACGCCGCCGCGCCGGCGAGCCTACCAGCCGGCCCCTCGTTCGGGCGGACCGCGAGCCGGCCTCACCGCCCGCCGAGCAGGACCTCCGAGTAGAAGGCGAGCTCGGCCGAGAGCGCGGCCACCAGGGTCTCCTTCCGACGGAAGCCGTGGGACTCGTCGGCGAAGAGCATGTACTCGCAGCGCCGGCCGGCCGCCCGCAGCTCGTCGGCCATGGCCTCGGCCTGGCTCGGCGGCACGACGGGGTCGTCGGCCCCCTGGAGGAGGAGCACCGCGCCGTGCATGGCCCCGACGAGGTGACGGGGCGAGCGGGCCCGGTAGAGCTCCTCGGCCTCGGGCAGCGGGCCCACGAGCGTGTCGAAGTAGTGGGCCTCGAAGTCGTGGCTCGTGGCCACGAGCGAGAGGAGGTCGGTCACCCCGTACCAGGACACGGCGGCCGCGAAGGCGTCGCCCCGGGCCAGGCAGGAGAGTGCGGTGAACCCGCCGGAGCTCGAGCCCCGCACGGCCATGCGGCTCCCGTCGACCACGCCGGCCGCCGCCAGGTGGCGGGCCGCGGCGAGGCAGTCGTCGGCGTCGAGCTCGCCGAAGCGGCCGTCGAGCCGCACCCGGTAGGCCCGGCCGTAGCCGGTCGAGCCCGAGTAGTTGACCGCGGCCACCGCGTACCCCCGGGTCGTGAGGAGCTGGACCAGCGGGTCGAAGCCCGGGTCCGCCGAGCCCGTCGGACCGCCGTGGCAGTGCACGACGAGCGGGGGCAGCTCCCCCGGCGGGCCCCGGTGGCCGTCGAGGCACGGGGGGTAGAAGAGGCCGTGGACCGCACCGGCCGGGCCCTCGGCCGAGAACGGCTCGGCCACCGACACCGACAGGATCGGGAGGAGGGGCGGGCCGGGGGCGAGCACCTCGTCGGCCCAGTGGGCCACCACGCCCGGCCGTCCGAGGCGCGAGCCCTCGAGCCGCCGGCCGAGCCAGAGCCCGCCGGTGGCCCAAGGGGTGGCGCCCGTCCAGGCCACGCCGCCGCGGTGCGCGCAGAGCGCTGTCACCGTGACGCACGGCTGGTCGAAGGGGACGAGTGCACCGTCCTCGGTGAGCACGCCGACGTGGTCGACACCGTCGCGTCGCCAACGGCAGGCGAGCTCACCGCTCGGTAGCTCGACCAGGCTCTGCTGGCCGAGGGCCCAGTCGGGTCCGTGGAACTCGGCCGCCTCGTCGGTGAGCGGGCGGGCTCCCGCCGCCTCGGTCCACCGCCAGGGCTGCCACCAACCCTGGGCGTCGCTCACGAAGGCGAGTGAGCCGTCGCGGCACCAGAGCGGTTGACCCACCGCCACGCCCGGCCCGCCGACGACCACCTCCGGGTCGAGGAGCCGCGGCGGTCGGTCCGGCCCGAGGTCGAGCCGACCGACGACGAGGCGCGACGTGTCCCACGACATGGCGGGGTGGTCCCAGGCCACGAGGGCCAGCCGGCCGTTCGCGCCCGGCCCGGCGAGGAAGTCCGGGCCTTCGTAGAGGACGACCGCCGGTCCCGACCGCCAGACGTCGACGGCCACGAGCCGACGGGTGACGCCGTCGGGGCTGAGCTCCTCGCGAACCGCCAGCACGTGGCGACCCCAGGCCTTGAGGTCGCCGTGGTGCCACCGCTCGCTCCCGGGCGGCGCGTCGGTGAGGGCCACCGGCTCCTCGTCCCCGGGGCGCCAGCGACAGAGACGCTGGCTGCTCCCGTCGACGAAGACGAGGATCGGTTCGGGCGAGCGGTGGTGCTCGGCCTCAGGTGGGTGGCACAGACAGAACGCTCCCCCGCCGTACTCGTGCACCCGGGACCGGGCGCTCGCCCCGTCGGGGAAGTAGACCTCGGGCCGACCGCCGATCCTCGTGCGCAGCACGACCGAGCGGCCCCCTTCCTCCGGCCGGCTCTCGAGCCAGTAGAGGTCCCGGTGGAACGAGGCCAGTCCCGAACGTGAGACCCGGGCGGCGGCCACGGTCCCGACGTCGAGCGGGGAGGGCCAGTCGCCGAAGGCGAGCTCCGCTGCCATCAGCTGCCCCGCCGAGCCGTCGGCTCAGGTGGTGAGGGCGTAGACGGGGGACACGTGGATGGTCCCGCCCCCGCAGGCGTCGATCTGGACGTTGACCACGGCGTGCGCCGTGTCGTTCGGCGGCGTGATCTCCATCATGGACGACGTCGGGCACGTCGTCTCGGTGCCGACCGGGACGTCCTCGAAGGACAAGCTGAACGCCGCCGACTGCTGCGGGGCGAGGACGACGAGGGTCGGCGGGTTGTTGGCCGCCGCGGTGGGGAAGCTCGGCCCCCCGCCCCGGATCACGTTGGTCGGCAATGCCGCGCCCGCCGACGACAGGAGCTGGAGGCCCGGGTAGCCCTGCATGGAGCAGTTCGTGCTGCTCGTGTTCACCATGAGGAAGCTGAGCTCGATCGTCCCGGCCGCCCCACTCCCCTGCTGCGGCGTGATCTTGAGTTGGGTCGGCAGGCACGTGGCTGTCGTCGCCGCGGTGGTGGTCGTGGACGACGACGTCGTCGACGGGGCGGCCGTCGTGGTCGTCGTCGGCGGTGCCGTCGTGGTGGTGCCGTTGGCCGAGGGCGTCGACGAGCACGCCGCGACGAGGAGGCCACCGACGGCCAGGACGCCCGCCGCCGCGCCGGCGCGGTGCACCCGCCGGCGGGATCCCCTGGTGGTCGGCCCGGCCCCTGCCGGGTCGGTCACGAGCCGAAATCCTCGGGCTTGATCGAGTCGAGGAACTGGCGGAACTGGCCGACGAGCTCCTCGGGCGTCGAGTCGTCGTCATCGTCGTCGCCGCTCTCGATGCTGAGGAGGATGCCCTCGGCGTCCATCAGCTCGTCGGAGACGAAGAGGGGGCTCCCGGTCCGGACGGCCACCGCCACCGCGTCGGAGGGCCGGCTGGACACGGTGGCCCGGGAGGTGCCCCGGCGCAGCTGGAGCTCGGCGAAGTAGGTCGAGGACCGCAGTTCGGTGATCACGACCCGCTCGACCTCGACGTCGAGCGCCGAGAGCATGTCGCGCATCAGGTCGTGGGTCATCGGCCGGGGCATCGTCACGCCCTGCAGGGCGTAGGCGATGGCCGTGGCCTCGGGCGTCCCGATGAAGATCGGCAAAGTTCGGCCCTCCCCTTCGGTCTCTTGCAGCAAGAGCACCGGGGTTTGGGACTGGAGGTCAACGCGCACAGCCCGCAGCCGGACTTCGACCATAGAACAGAATGTAGCGCCGCCGGCCGGAAAGTTGCCGGGCGCCTACCCGCCGAAGAGCTGCCGGAGTTCCCTTCTCAACAGGGCGGCTCGCAGACTCTGGCCGAGTCGGGCCAGGTCAGCCGACGTATCGACGGCCCGCTGCCGGGCCTCCGGGTTGCGCTGGCGGAGGAGGGGGGTGACGACCTGCTCCACGAGTCCGAGCTCCCGCTCGGCGGCATTGCGGTAAAGGCGCAGGTGGCGTGGCTCGATGCCGTACCGACTGAATTCGGCGGCCAGCTTGGCCACCGTCAGGGCCTCCTCGTCGTAGCAGTGGATCCCCGCCACCTCGGCCGACGTGAGCAGTCCGAAGCCCTCGAGGGCCGCCAGGTCGGTGGCCGAGAGACCGGTGGCCGAGGTCATCTCGTCGGCCGTCAAGCTGACACCCGTGGGGCCGGCGGAGACCGAGAAGCGCTCCGGCGGGCCGCTCGGCGGGTCGTCCCCCGGCCGCTCGGCCGCCCGGGTCGGCGGAGCCGGCGGTGGGGTCGACAGGGCCGGCACCGACGGGGGCGCGGTCGGCCTCGGGGGTGGCACGGGGCGGGGCGGCTCGTTCGTCGCCCGCACCGGGAGCGGGGCGACGCGCTCGGGCGGGCGGGGGCTCGACGGCGCCGGGGTCGAGGGAGCGGGCAGCGACGGGGCCGGCGTCGAGTGGACGACGCCGCCGACCGCGGGCGACATCACCCCGGCCGTCGCCGCCGACGCCGTCGGCGCGGCCGTGAGGGCCGGCTCGCGCGGTGCGGGGCTCGAGAGACCGTTGCTGCGCGCCTCGCGCTCGTGCTGCGCCTCGGCGTGCGACGACCCCGGCCGTGCGGCGGCCGGCTCGCCCGCCGCGGTCGCCGACCGGGCGGGCACCGGCCCGTCAGCCGGCACCCCACCGTCGGGCTCGGCAGCCAGTCGGTCGCGGATGACCTTCAGCGGCAGGAAATTCTCCCGCTGCTGGCGCAACACCCAGCGCAGCCGTTCCACGTCGTGCTCGTAGAACTTGCGGTAGCCCGAAGGCGACCGCTCCGGGTTCACGAGGCCCTGGCTCTCGAGGAAGCGGATCTTCGAGATGGTGACGTCGGGGAACTCCTCCCGGAGGAGAGTCAACACGTCGCCGATCGACAGGTACGTCCGGTTCATCGAGCCCCGCCCCCCTTTGCGGCCTTCGGTCGGCCGCTCCTCGCTCCGGCGCCGCGGCGCCGCCCCCGCCTCGTGGCGAACACCCTGGTCACTCGTCCCCTGCCACCAGGTAGACGAGCTTGAACTTCCCGATCTGGACCTCGTCGCCGCCGCTCAGGACGGCCTCTTCGATCCGCTCCCGGTTGACGTAGGTCCCGTTCAGCGATCCGTCGTCGCGGATCTTCACCTTGCCTTCCTCGGTCCGCTCGAGCTCGGCGTGGCGCCGCGACACCGTGATGTCGTCCAGGAAGATGTCGCTCTCGGGGTGCCGCCCGGCCCGCGTCAGCTGCTGGTCGAGGAGGTACCGCGCCCCGATGTTGGGACCCCGCCTCACGACGAGCACGCCGGGGCCGCGCGGCACGTCGACGAGAGTGACGCCGGGGTCTTCGTCGGCGATCTCCCCGTGGTCGTCCACCGGCTGGAGCGTGACGGTGGCGTCGGACGGCTCCGAGGCCAGTGCGGTCCCGCACGACGAGCAGAAGTTGACGCCGCTCGGGTTGCGGTGGCCGCAGTTGTGACAGAACACGACCCCCACGGTAGCCGGTCCCGCGCGGCGCTTCCCTGGCCCCGAACGCGGCGAGGGGGCGGCGCGGCGACGGCGGTCACCAGGGCGAACGCCACGGGAGGGACCCCGGAGCGGCGCTCAGCTCTCGGTCAGCTGGCGGTACGCGGCCGCCTCGAGCAGCTCGG
>Ga0116216_10000032_pt1 | contig 133041 bp, 125 predicted proteins | sample Sb_taG_11_FD_89696 | JGI IMG/M metagenome (GOLD analysis project Ga0116216, IMG submission 89696) | Peat soil microbial communities from Weissenstadt, Germany - Sb_50d_3_AS metaG | ecosystem: Environmental > Terrestrial > Soil > Wetlands > Peat | place: Germany: Weissenstadt | collected... | reverse complement strand
TGCTCACGTCGATCCACATCGAGGAGCACGAGGTCGACGCCCGGGACACCAAGCTCGGCGCCGAGGAGATCACCCGGGACATCCCGAACCTCTCCGAGGAGATCCTGGCCGACCTCGACGAGCGCGGCATCATCCGCATCGGGGCCGAGGTGGGCCCGGGCGACGTGCTCGTGGGCAAGGTCACCCCGAAGGGTGAGACCGAGCAGACGCCCGAGGAGCGGCTCCTCCGGGCCATCTTCGGCGAGAAGGCCCGCGAGGTCCGGGACACGAGCCTCAAGGTCCCCCACGGCGAGGAGGGCAAGGTCATCGACGTGCGGGTCTTCTCCCGGGAGGACTCCCACGAGCTGCCGCCGGGCGTGAACCAGCTCGTCCGGGTCTACGTGGCCCAGAAGCGCAAGATCAGCGAGGGCGACAAGCTCGCCGGTCGTCACGGCAACAAGGGCGTGATCAGCAAGATCCTGCCGGTCGAGGACATGCCGTTCCTCGCCGACGGCACGCCTGTCGACATCATCTTGAACCCGCTCGGCGTGCCGAGCCGCATGAACGTGGGCCAGGTGCTCGAGTCGCACCTCGGCTACGCGGCCCGCTACGGCTGGAACGGCTCCGGCGCCGCCGAGACCAACGGAGCGGCCGACGAGGACGGGGCGGCCAAGAAGACCCGCCCCCGGACCGAGCCGGCCGTGTGGGTCTCGACGCCGGTGTTCGACGGCGCCCACTGGGACGAGGAGGAGGACGCCGGTCGGCACCCGACGATCAAGCGCATCTTCGAGCGCCTGAACTCGGACTCGGCGAACGGCGACCTCCAGATCCGTCCCGACGGCAAGGCGTTGCTCTACAACGGCCGGACCGGCGAGCCCTACGACAACCCCATCTCGGTGGGCTACGTCTACATCCTGAAGCTCGCCCACCTGGTCGACGACAAGATCCACGCCCGCTCCACCGGCCCCTACTCGATGATCACCCAGCAGCCCCTCGGCGGGAAGGCCCAGTTCGGCGGGCAGCGCTTCGGTGAGATGGAGGTGTGGGCGCTCGAGGCGTTCGGCGCGGCCTACGCCCTCCAGGAGCTGCTGACCATCAAGTCGGACGACGTGCTCGGCCGGGTGAAGGTCTACGAGGCCATCGTGAAGGGCGAGAACATCCCCGAGCCCGGCATCCCGGAGAGCTTCAAGGTGCTCATCAAGGAGATGCAGTCCCTCTGCCTCGACGTGGAGGTGCTGTCGGTGACCGGCGAGGAGATCGAGATGCACGAGCTCGACGAGGACGTGTTCCGCACGGCCGAGGAGCTGGGCATCGACATCAGCCGGCCCGAGCGGGGATCTGACGAAGAGGACGAGCGGCGTGCCGCAGAGAGGAGCTTCTCGTGAGCGCACTTGACGTGAACACCTTCGACCAGCTGCGGATCGGCCTGGCGACGGCCGACTCCATCCGTGGCTGGTCGAACGGTGAGGTCAAGAAGCCCGAGACGATCAACTACCGGACGCTGCGTCCCGAGAAGGACGGGCTCTTCTGCGAGAAGATCTTCGGTCCGACCAAGGACTGGGAGTGCTACTGCGGGAAGTACAAGCGCGTCCGGTTCAAGGGGATCATCTGCGAGCGCTGCGGGGTCGAGGTCACCCGCTCGAAGGTTCGCCGCGAGCGGATGGGCCACATCGAGTTGGCGGCCCCGGTCGTCCACATCTGGTACCTGCGGGGCACCCGGTCCTGGCTGGCCTATCTCCTGATGGGTACCGAGGCCCGAGAGGAGCTGAAGGCCAAGCAGCTGGAGAAGGTCATCTACTTCGCCGCCAACCTCGTTACCTGGGTGGACGACGAGAAGCGCCACACCGAGCTGCCCAACCTCGAGGCCGAGATGCTCGAGGAGGTGGCCGACCTGGAGCGTCGGCGCGACCTCGAGATCGACCGCCGCTTCAAGGCGCTCGAGGAGGAGCTGTCCCAGCTGGAGGCCGAGGGGGCCCGCGACGCCGAGGTGAAGGCCCGCCAGCGGGCGGCCGAGAAGGAGATCGGGGCCCTCCGGGACCGGTCCCAGGACGAGATCGAGCTGGCCCAGCGCTCGCTCGACGAGTTCCGCAACCTCCACCCGAGGAAGATCATCGAGGACGAGCTGCTCTGGCGGGAGCTCCGTCTCCGCTACGAGGAGTACTTCGAAGGGGGCATGGGGGCCGAGGCCATCCAGCGCCTGATCGACCGCATCGACCTCGACGCCGAAGAGGTGAAGCTGCGCGAGATGATCGATGCCGCCGACGGTCGGCGTCCCCTCTCGGCCCAGCGTCGCCAGAAGGTCATCAAGCGGCTGAAGATCGTCACCGCCTTCAACCGGCGCGACGAGCACGGGCGCCGGGTGAACGACCCGCGGGCCATGATCCTCGAGGCCGTCCCGGTCATCCCGCCCGACCTGCGGCCGATGGTCCAGCTCGACGGTGGCCGCTTCGCCACCTCGGACCTGAACGACCTCTACCGGCGGGTCATCAACCGCAACAACCGCCTGAAGCGGCTGCTCGACCTCGGCGCGCCCGAGATCATCATCAACAACGAGAAGCGGATGCTCCAGGAGGCGGTCGACGCGCTGTTCGACAACGGCCGTCGGGGCCGTCCGGTGACCGGCCCGGGCAACCGGCCGCTCAAGAGCCTCTCGGACATGCTGAAGGGCAAGCAGGGCCGGTTCCGCCAGAACCTGCTCGGCAAGCGGGTCGACTACTCGGGCCGCTCGGTCATCGTGATCGGGCCGACCCTCCAGCTGCACCAGTGCGGCCTGCCCAAGCTCATGGCCCTCGAGCTCTTCAAGCCCTTCGTCATGAAGCGGCTCGTGGACGCCGAGCTGGCCCAGAACATCAAGTCGGCCAAGCGCATGGTCGAGCGCCGGCGGCCCCAGGTCTGGGACGTCCTCGAGGGGGTCATCCGCGAGCACCCCGTCCTCCTCAACCGGGCGCCGACGCTCCACCGCCTGGGCATCCAGGCCTTCGAGCCGGTCCTCGTCGAGGGGAAGGCCATCCAGATCCACCCGCTCGTGTGCACGGCCTTCAACGCCGACTTCGACGGCGACCAGATGGCCGTCCACCTGCCGCTGTCGACCGAGGCCCAGGCCGAGGCCCGGGTCCTCATGCTCTCGGCCAACAACATCTTGTCCCCGGCCACCGGCCGCCCGATCACGGTGCCCACCCAGGACATGGTGTTCGGCGCCTACTACCTGACGCTGGCCGTCGACGGGGCCAAGGGTGAGGGCCGGGCCTTCCGGCACGCCCACGAGGTCACCGCGGCCTTCGACGCCGGCGACCTGGACCTGCACGCCAAGATCTGGCTGCGCCCCGAGGCGGGCTCGTCGCTCGCCGGTCGCCTGGAGGCGGCGGGCCAGCCGGTGGTCAACGGGAACGCCTCGGGTGAGGAGTTCGAGGACAACGGCCACGCCGGTCCGGCCCCGCTCGAGACGACGGCCGGGCGCCTCTTCTTCAACGAGGCGCTCCCGGAGGGCTTCCACTACGTGAACGACGTGGTCGGGAAGCGCAACGTCCCGATCGGCGGCATCGTCGAGGAGCTGGCCGCCGGGCACCCCAAGCACGTCGTGGCCTCGAGCCTCGACCGGATCAAGGCCCTCGGTTTCCGTTACGCCGCGCAGTCGGGCCTCACGATCTCGATCGACGACGTCCGCACGCCGCCCGAGAAGCAGGCCATCCTCGACCGCTACGAGAAGGAGGCCGAGAAGGCGGAGAACCAGTTCAAGCGGGGCATCATCACCGACGACGAGCGGCGCCAGAAGGAGATCGAGATCTGGACGTCGGCCAACTCCGAAGTCGGCCGGGCCATGGAGCAGACGCTCTCCACGATGTCGTTCAACCCGCTCGACATGATGGTCGACTCGGGGGCCCGCGGGAACGCCCAGCAGATCCGCCAGATCGCCGGCATGAAGGGCCTCGTGTCCAACCCCCGGGGCGAGATGATCCCCCGGCCGATCAAGTCCTCCTTCCGGGAGGGCCTGTCGGTCCTCGAGTACTTCATCTCCACCCACGGCGCGAGGAAGGGTCTGGCCGACACCGCCCTCCGGACCGCCGACTCGGGCTACCTGACCCGGCGCCTCGTCGACGTGGCCCAGGAGCTCATCATCCGCGAGGAGGACTGCGAGTCGCGCCGCGGCATCTGGATCGAAGGCGTCGTGCCCGACGCCCCGGGTCGCCGCAGCTATCTCGAGACCCGGGCCTACGGCCGCATGCTTGTCGAGCCGGTCACCCTCTCGGACGGGACGAAGGTCGACACCGGGATCCTGCTCGACGACGACGCCGTGGCGCGCCTGCGCGACGACCCGGCCGTTGACCGCATCCGGGTGCGCTCGGTGCTCACCTGTGAGGCGGGCCACGGCGTGTGCTCGGCCTGCTACGGCCAGTCCCTCGCCACCGGCCGGCTCATCGAGCTCGGCGAGGCGGTGGGGGTCATCGCCGCCCAGTCGATCGGCGAGCCCGGCACGCAGCTCACGATGCGGACGTTCCACACCGGCGGCATCGTGGGTGAGGACATCACCCACGGCCTCCCCCGGGTGGTCGAGCTCTTCGAGGCCCGGACGCCCAAGGGTGCGGCGGTCCTCGCCCGCCACTCGGGCGCCGTGCGCATCGATGACGACGAGACCGGCCGGCGGATCACGGTCGTGGCCGACGACGGCGCCGAGGAGACCGCCCTCGTGGCCCCGCGGGCCCACCTCGAGGTGACCGACGGCCAGGAGGTCTCGGCCGGCGACGCGCTGGTCGAGGGCCCGAAGGACCCGAAGGAGCTCCTCGAGGTGAAGGGCATCCGGGAGACCCAGCAGTACCTGGTCGAGGAGGTCCAGAAGGTCTACCGGGACCAGGGCGTGTCGATCCACGACAAGCACATCGAGCTCATCGTCCGCCAGATGCTGCGGCGGGTGCTCGTGGCCGAGCCCGGCGACTCGTCGTTCCTCCCCGGCGAGCGGGTGGACAACCAGCTCTACGCCGAGGTCAACCGGGAGCTCGTCGAGGAGGGCAAGCGGCCGGCCGAGGGGCGCCCCGAGCTGATGGGGATCACCAAGGCCTCGCTCGCCACCGACAGCTGGCTGTCGGCGGCCTCCTTCCAGGAGACCACCCGGGTGCTGACCGAAGCGGCCATCGAGGGCCGCTCCGACCAGCTCTTCGGCCTGAAGGAGAACATCATCATCGGCAAGCTGATCCCGGCCGGGAGCGGCATGGAGCACTACCGCTCCATCCGCCTCGAGATGCCCGACGCCGAGGCCCTGCCGTTCTGGGCCCTCGGGGCGGGTGAGGGTGAGACCGAGGACCTCGCAGCGTGGCTGCGCGACGTGGGCGGGGAGAGCGCCGACGAGGAGCCCTTCTCCTCGGCCATCGACGCCAGCTGGCTGGGCGCGGCCCCGGCCGAGCCCGACGGCGGCGACGGCGTGGCCGAGCCGGACGTGGCCACCGAGGCCACCGAGGCCAGCGAGGCCGGGGGCTCCTGAGGGATCGGTCGGCCGCGTGCGGCCCCCCCGGCACGACCGCTATACTGGGACTTCCCGTGTTGTGCCGCGCCTGAGCGACAGGGCACGGACCCGGTTCCGACCGGCGTGGTCCCACCCGGTAATCCCTTCTAGTTCGAGGTAGCGCGTGCCCACCATCGCCCAGCTGGTCCGCAAGGGACGGCAGGCCAAGGAGTCGAAGACCAAGACCCGGGCCCTCAAAGGCGCGCCCCAGCGGCGCGGCGTCTGCACGCGCGTGTACACGACCACGCCGAAGAAGCCGAACTCGGCCCTCCGCAAGGTGGCCCGGGTGCGCCTCACGAGCGGGGTCGAGGTGACGGCCTACATCCCCGGCGTCGGGCACAACCTCCAGGAGCACTCGATCGTCCTCGTCCGGGGGGGCCGGGTCCGGGACCTCCCGGGCGTCCGCTACAAGGTCATCCGGGGGGCCCTCGACACCTCCGGCGTCCGGGAGCGCAACCAGGCCCGCAGCCGCTACGGCGCCAAGAAGGAGTCCTGATGCCCCGGAACGGCCCCGCCACCCGTCGCGAGCTGCTCCCCGACCCGGTCCACCGGTCGGTCCTCGTCACCCAGGTGGTGAACAAGGTCCTCTCCCGGGGGAAGCGCACGCTCGCCGAGCAGATCGTCTACGGCTCCCTCGACCTCGTGGCCGAGCGGGGCGGGGCCGACCCGGTCGGCCTCCTGAAGCGCGCCGTCGAGAACACCCGGCCCGAGCTCGAGGTGAAGAGCCGTCGGGTCGGCGGCGCCACCTACCAGGTGCCCGTCGAGGTCCGTCCTCGCCGGGCCACCACCCTCGCCATCCGCTGGTTGGTCGGGTTCGCCAGGCAGCGCCGTGAGAAGACCATGGCCGAGCGTCTGGCGGCCGAGATCCTCGACGCGGCGAACGGCCTCGGCGCGGCGGTCAAGCGCCGCGAGGACATGCACAAGATGGCCGAGTCGAACAAGGCCTTCGCGCACTACCGCTGGTAGTCGCGCCGAACGGCCTCCCAACACCGGTCCCGAGTCACAGGCAGAACGTCATGGCAGAAGCCCTTCCCATTCGCGAGTTCCCGCTCGCCCGCACGCGCAACATCGGCATCATGGCCCACATCGACGCGGGCAAGACCACGACGACCGAGCGGATCCTCTACTACACGGGGCGCAACTACAAGATCGGTGAGGTCCACGAGGGCGCCGCCACCATGGACTGGATGGTCCAGGAGCAGGAGCGCGGCATCACGATCACCTCGGCCGCCACCACGTGCCGCTGGCGCGACACCTGGATCAACATCATCGACACCCCCGGCCACGTCGACTTCACCGTCGAGGTGGAGCGGTCGCTCCGCGTCCTCGACGGGGCGGTCGCCGTCTTCGACGCGGTGGCCGGCGTGGAGCCCCAGACCGAGACGGTGTGGCGCCAGGCCAACAAGTACCACGTGCCCCGGATCTGCTTCGTCAACAAGATGGACCGCATCGGAGCCGACTTCGGCCGCACGGTCGAGATGATCAGGGACCGCCTCGACGCCCGCCCGGCCGTCGTCCAGCTGCCCATCGGGGTGGAGGCCGACTTCCGGGGCGTGGTCGACGTGGTGGGCGAGAAGGCCCTCGTCTGGGAGGAGGGCATGGGGGAGCGCTGGCAGGAGGGCCCGGTGCCGGCCGAGCTGGACGCGGCCACCGAGAAGGCCCGCCACGAGCTGGTCGACGTGCTGTCCAACTACGACGACCGGATCATGGAGAAGTACCTGGCCGACGAGGCCATCACGGCCGAGGACCTCCGCCAGGCGCTGCGGGTGGCCACCCTGGCCAGCGAGGTCGTGCCCGTGCTCTGCGGCTCGGCGTTCAAGAACAAGGGCGTCCAGCCCATGCTCGACGCCGTCGTCGACTACCTGCCGAGCCCGCTCGACCTCCCGCCGACCGTGGGCATCCGCCCCGGCCACGAGGACGAGAAGCTGGAGCGCACCCCCGACGACGACGCGCCGTTCGCCGCCCTCGCCTTCAAGATCATGACCGACCCCTACGTCGGCAAGCTCACCTACCTGCGGGTCTATTCGGGCACGCTCCGCAAGGGCGCCACCATCATCAACTCCAGCAAGGACAAGAAGGAGCGGGTCGGTCGGCTGCTGCAGATGCACGCCAACCACCGCGAGGACCAGGACGCCATCTTCGCCGGCGACATCGTGGCCGCCGTCGGGCTGAAGCAGACGACGACGGGCGACACCCTCTGTGACCCGGCCCACCCCATCGTGCTCGAGGCGCTCGAGTTCCCCGAGCCGGTCATCCACGTGGCCGTCGAGCCGAAGACCAAGGCCGACCAGGACAAGCTCAGCAAGGCCCTCTACGCGCTCTCCGAGGAGGACCCGACCTTCCGCGTGCGCAGCGACGAGGAGACCGGCCAGACGGTCATCTCGGGCATGGGCGAGCTCCACCTCGAGGTGCTCGTCGACCGGATGCTGCGGGAGTTCAGCGTCGACGCCAACGTCGGCAAGCCCCAGGTGGCCTACCGCGAGACGATCAGGAAGCCCGCCCAGAAGGTGGAGGGCCGCTACGTCCGCCAGACCGGCGGCCGGGGCCAGTACGGGCACGTGGTCATCAACCTCGAGCCCACGGGGCCCGGCGGGGGCTACGAGTTCGTGGACCAGATCACCGGCGGGAAGATCCCGAAGGAGTACATCCCTTCGGTCGACGCCGGGATCCAAGAGGCCCTCACCTCAGGGGTGCTCGCCGGCTACCCGACCGTCGACGTGCGGGTCCTCCTCACTGACGGCTCGTACCACGACGTCGACTCCTCGGAGCTGGCGTACAAGATCGCCGGCTCGATGGCGGTGAAGGAGGCGGCCAAGCGGTCCTCCCCCGTGCTGCTCGAGCCGGTCATGTCGGTCGAGGTGGTCACCCCCGAGGATTACATGGGTGACGTCATCGGCGACCTCTCGGCGAGGCGGGGCCGGGTCGAGGGGATGGAGCAGCGGGGCACCAGCTCGGTCGTGCGGGCGCAGGTACCGCTGGCCGACATGTTCGGCTACGCTACCGACCTGCGTTCGCGTACGCAGGGTCGTGCCACGTACACGATGCAGTTCCACGCCTACAACGAGGTGCCCGAGTCGATCGCCAAGGAGATCATCGCCCGGGCCCGCGGCGAGTAGGAGCGGCCGGAGGGACCGGCTCACACAGCAGGACACAGCCCGGCGCGCTGCCGGCGGCGGGAGGGCACGACAGAGAGGAAGCGGCGGGCGACCGCCGCAGCGGACCCGAAGGGGTACCGCTGGAGAAGAGGAGTAGCTGGGCGAATGGCCAAGAAGAAGTTTGAGCGGTCGAAGCCCCACGTCAACGTGGGGACCATGGGACACATCGACCATGGCAAGACGACGCTGACGGCGGCCATCACGAAGGTCTTGTCCGAACAGAACCCCAACACGGCCTTCACGCCTTTCGACCAGATCGACAAGGCGCCGGAGGAGAAGGCGCGGGGCATCACGATCGCCATCGCGCACGTCGAGTACGAGACGGCGAACCGTCACTACGCGCACGTCGACATGCCCGGCCACGCCGACTACATCAAGAACATGATCACGGGCGCCGCCCAGGTGGACGGAGCCATCCTCGTGGTCTCGGCGGCCGACGGCCCGATGCCCCAGACGCGCGAGCACGTGCTGCTCGCCCGCCAGGTGGGCGTGCCCTACATCGTGGTCGCCCTCAACAAGGCCGACATGGTCGACGACGAGGAGCTGCTCGACCTGGTCGAGCTGGAGGTGCGTGAGCTCCTGAGCGAGTACGACTTCCCGGGTGATGACACCCCCGTCGTGCGGGTGAGCGCGCTCAAGGCCCTCGAGGGCGACCCCGAGTGGACGCCCAAGATCCTCGAGCTCATGGACGCGGTGGACACCTACATCCCCGAGCCCGAGCGCGACGTGGAGAAGCCGTTCCTCATGCCGGTCGAGGACGTCATGTCCATCACCGGCCGGGGCACGGTCGTCACTGGCAAGGTGGAGCAGGGCGTCATCAAGGTGGGCGAGGAGGTCGAGATCGTCGGCCTGCGCGACACCCAGAAGACCACGGTCACCGGGGTCGAGATGTTCCGCAAGCTGCTCGACCAGGGCCAGGCGGGCGACAACATCGGGGCGCTGCTCCGGGGCACGAAGAAGGAGGAGGTCGAGCGGGGCCAGGTGCTGACCAAGCCCGGCTCGATCACGCCCCACACCGACTTCGAGGCCACGATCTACGTGCTCAACAAGGAGGAGGGCGGCCGCCACAAGCCGTTCTTCACCAACTACCGCCCGCAGTTCTACTTCCGGACGACCGACGTGACCGGCACCATCACCCTCCCCGAGGGGACCGAGATGGTGATGCCCGGGGACAACACCGAGCTCACCGTGGAGCTGGGCAAGCCCATCGCCATGGACGAGGGCCTGCGTTTCGCCATCCGCGAGGGTGGGCGGACGGTGGCCTCCGGCCGAGTCGTGAAGATCCTGAAGTAAAGGGAGTTCGGGGACCACCATGGCCGACGGCCCGCGCCAGAAGATCCGCATCAGGCTGAAGGCCTACGACCACGAGATCCTCGACCAGTCCACCGAGAAGATCGTCCAGACGGTGCTCCGGACCCAGGCCAAGGTCCAGGGTCCGGTGCCGCTCCCGACGGACAAGCACCGCTACACGGTGATCCGCTCCCCGCACAAGTACAAGGACAGCCGGGAGCACTTCGAGATGCGGGTGCACAAGCGCCTGGTCGACATCGTCGAGCACACGCCCAAGACCGTCGACAGCCTCCAGCGGCTGGACCTGCCGGCGGGCGTGGACATCGAGATCAAGATCCAGAACGCCTGAGGCCGTCGCTCCAGGCCCAGGACCTGGGCCGGAGCGGGTGGCAGGGCGTCCTCTGATCGTGTAAATTGCTCTGTCGGGCCGAATTCCGGCCCACCGGCCGGGGACCGCTCCCCAGCCACCCAAACGGCGTGTTCGGGCGCCCGCGTCCTTGACCGGCAGCGGGGACCCCGGACCAAACCATTCGAGCGCTCCGTTCGGGTGTCCCGGACGGAGCGTTGGCGTGCGCACGGTTCACCCGGCGCTCGACCAGGGAGACGTACAGCACGTGGCAACCAAGGCGATCGTCGGCGAGAAGGTCGGCATGACCCAGGTCTGGGACGACCAGCACCGCGCCATCCCGGTGACGGTGCTGAAGGTCGCGCCGGTGCGCGTCGTCCAGGTGAAGACGCCCGAGCGGGAGGGTTACTCGGCCCTCCAGGTGACCTGGGGCTTCCGCCGGACCTCCACCCTCACGAAGCCCGAGCTCGGCCACTTCGAGCGGGCCGGGGTGGACCCGGGCCGCAAGCTCATCGAGCTCCGCCTCGACGACACCAGCGCGTACGAGGTGGGCCAGGAGCTGACGGCCGAGCTGTGGGAGCCAGGCGCCCGGGTCGACGCCATCGCCGTCAGCAAGGGCAAGGGCTTCGCCGGCGGCATGAAGCGCCACAACTTCAAGGGTCAAGGGGCGGCCCACGGGAACCACAAGCATCACCGGGCCCCTGGGTCCATCGGGGCCTGCGCCACCCCGTCCCGGGTGTTCAAGGGCACCCGGATGGCGGGGAGGATGGGCGGCCGCCAGGTGACGGCGCTCAACCTCGAGGTGGTGCAGTCCGACCCCGAGCGAGAGCTCGTCCTCGTCAAGGGGGCCGTGCCGGGACCCCGGGGCGCCGTGGTGGTGCTCCGGGACTCCGTCAAGACCCCCCTGACCAAGGGCGGTGGGACCAGATGAGCGCCCCGACCGAGGCGCCGCTCCACCGGGCACCGCGCCGCAAGGAGCGGCCCGAGCCGGTCACCCACACGGTGACGCGGCGCGATGTCGAGGGGAACGACCTCGGCGAGGTCGACCTCGAGCCCGGCGTCTTCGGCATCGAGCCGAACGAGTCGGTGCTGCACCAGGTGGTCACGGCCCAGCTCGCCGCGGCCCGGGCGGGCACGCACTCGACCCGGACACGGGCCGAGACCCGGGGTGGCGGGGCCAAGCCCTACCGCCAGAAGGGGACGGGCCGGGCCCGCCAGGGCTCCATCCGGGCGGCCCAGTTCGAGGGGGGTGGGGTGGCCCTCGGGCCCAAGCCCCGCAGCTACCGCCAGCGGACGCCCAAGAAGATGGTGCGCCTCGCCCTCTGCTCGGCCCTCTCCGACCGGGCGGCCGAGGGCCGGGTGGCCCTCGTCGACCAGTGGAGCTGGGAGGAGCCTCGCACGAAGAACGCCATCGCCGCCCTCGAGGCCCTCGGGCTCTCCGGCCGGGTGCTCGTGGTGCTGACCCCCCACGACGAGGTGGCCGAGCGGTCCTTCGCCAACCTGCCCCGGGTGGCCACGCTCGCCGTCGGCGAGCTGAACGCCCACGACGTGGTGCGGGCCGATTGGGTGGTCTTCACCGACGAGACCCTGCCCGGGGCCCCGCCGGTGCCGGCCTTCGAAGAGATGGTCGTCGAGATCGTCGACGAGGAGACCGGCGAGGTCCACGTGGTCGACGAGGTGGTCGACGAGGAGACCGGCGAGGAGACCGAGCTCCAGGAGGTCGACTACGAGGAGACCGACGTCGACGAGGCCGACGGGGAGGAGGAGGGCTGATGCGAGACGCCACCACCATCCTCGTCCGGCCGGTCATCTCCGAGAAGACCTACGACCTCATGAACCACAACGTCTACGTCTTCGTCGTGGACCCCCGGGCCACCAAGATCGACGTGCGCAACGCCGTCGAGCGGGCCTTCGGCGTCCACGTGGAGAAGGTCAACACCCTCGTGCGCAAGGGGAAGGTGGTCCGGAACCGCCGCACGAACACGTCGGGACGACGTCCCGACACCAAGCGGGCCATGGTCACGCTCAAGCCCGGCGACAAGATCGACCTCTTCGAGAGCTGAGAGACCGATGCCACTCCGTTCACGCAAGCCTACGAGTCCCGGCCGCCGGTTCCAGACGGTGTCGGACTTCGCCGAGATCACGCGGGACCGTCCCGAGCGCTCGCTCGTGGCTCCGTTGCCCGGCTCCGGCGGGCGCAACAACTACGGCCGCAAGACCTCGCGCCACCGGGGCGGGGGTCACAAGCGCCAGTACCGGATCGTGGACTTCCGCCGGGACAAGGACGGCGTGCCGGCCCGGGTGGCGGCCATCGAGTACGACCCGAACCGCAACGCCCGCATCGCCCTCCTCCACTACGCCGACGGCGAGAAGCGCTACATCCTCGCCCCGGCCCACGTCGTCGTCGGCGACCGCCTCCAGAGCGGCCAGGGGGCCGAGATCCGGCCGGGCAACGCCCTCCCGATCCGCTACATCCCCGTCGGCTCGGTCATCCACAACGTGGAGCTGCGCCCGGGCGGCGGCGGGAAGATGGCCCGCGGGGCCGGCATGAGCGTCCAGCTCGTGGCCAAGGAGGGCGGCTTCGCCACCCTGCGGCTCCCCTCGACCGAGATGCGCCGGGTGCCGATCGACTGCCGGGCCACCCTCGGCGTGGTCGGCAACCCCGAGGCCGAGCTGGTCAAGGTGGGCAAGGCCGGCCGCAACCGCTGGAAGGGCATCCGGCCGCAGACCCGCGGCGTGGCCATGAACCCGGTGGACCACCCGCTCGGCGGCGGCGAGGGCAAGTCCTCCGGCGGCCGCCACCCCGTCTCGCCGTGGGGGAAGCCCGAGGGACGGACGAGGGCCCGCAACAAGAAGTCTGACGCCATGATCGTGCGACGTCGCCGCAAGCGCGGGGCCCGGCGGTAGGGAGGTCCGGTCAGCATGCCGCGCAGCCTGAAGAAAGGCCCCTTCGTGGACGACCACCTGCTGAAGAAGGTGGACGCCCTCAACAGCAGCGGGGAGAAGCGGGTCGTCAAGACCTGGTCCCGTCGCTCGACCATCATCCCCGACATGGTCGGTCACACCATCGCCGTCCACGACGGGCGTCGGCACGTGCCGGTCTACGTGACCGAGTCGATGGTGGGCCACAAGCTGGGCGAGTTCGCGCCCACCCGCACCTTCCGCTACCACGCCGGCCAAGAGCGAGCCGGGAGGCGATGACGTGCCCGGCGTGAAGACCAACGAGCGGCCCGGCACCCGGGCGGTCCTCCGGCACTGTCGTATGTCGGCCACGAAGGCCCGCCAGGTCCTCGACCTCATCCGGGGCCAGGAGGTCGGCCGGGCCAACGAGATCCTGGCCTCCACGCCCCGCGAGGCGGCGACGATCGTGGCCAAGCTCCTGAACTCGGCGCTGGCCAACGCCGTGCACAACGACGGGCTCGACGCCGAGGAGCTCTACGTGGCGGCGTGCTTCGCCGACGAGGGAGGGACGCTCAAGCGCTGGCGGCCCCGGGCCCGGGGACGGGCCACCCGCATCCGCAAGCGCACCTGCCACATCACGATCATCGTGGCCCGGTTGCCCGAGGAGCGCCTCGAGCGGCTGCGGGCCCAGCGCGAGGCGGCCGGGGCCCAGCGCTCGCGCCGGGTGGCCGAGTCGCGGCGGCGGGCCGACCTGTCCGGCCGGCTGACCCGGCGCCGCCACGCCCGGGCCGAAGCCGAGGCGGCGGCGGCCGCCGAAGCCGAGGCGGCCGAGGAGGACGAGGAGTTCGAAGACGACGACGTCGTCGACGAGGACGAGATCGACGTCGAGGGCGCCACCGACGAGGACGAGGACGAGGAAGACGCAGACGACGTCGAGGACGGGGACGACGACGACGACGACGAGGTGACCTCCGAGACGGAGGACGAGGTCGGCGACGAGGCGGAGGACGAAGCCGGCGACGACGACGAAGAGGGCGAGGAGAAGTAGATGGGCCAGAAGGTCAACCCCTACGGCTTCCGGCTCGGTGTGACGACCGACTGGAAGTCGCGCTGGTTCGAGGAGCGCCACTACCGCGACTTCGTCGTCGAGGACTGGAAGATCCGCGACTACCTGATGAGCCAGCTCGAGGCGGCCGCGGTGAGCCGCATCGAGGTGGAGCGGACCCGGGACCGCCTGCGCGTCGACATCCACACCGCCCGCCCCGGGATCGTCATCGGCCGTCGGGGCTCGGAGGCCGACCGGCTCAAGAAGAAGCTGGAGGAGATCACGGGCCTCCAGAACCGCATCCAGCTCAACATCCAAGAGATCAAGCAGCCCGAGCTCGACGCCGCCCTCATCGCCCAGGGCATCTGCGACCAGCTCGTGCGGCGCGTGGCCTTCCGCCGGGCCATGAAGCGGGCGATCCAGACGGTCCAGAAGGCCGGGGCCCAGGGCGTGCGGGTGCAGTGCTCCGGCCGTCTCGGCGGCTCGGAGATGGCCCGCAAGGAGTCCTACCGGGAGGGTCGGGTCCCGCTGCACACGCTGCGGGCCGACGTCGACTACGGCTTCCGCGAGGCCCGCACCACCTCGGGCCGAGTGGGGGTGAAGGTCTGGATCTACAAGGGCCACATCCTCCCCTACAAGGTCTCGGTCGAGGACAAGATCACCCGCGAGGCGGCCATGGCCGTCGGCGAGACGTCCGGGCAGGGCCGGCCCCGCCGCCTCATCACGGCCGGCGGGGGCCGCCGCCGGATCGACCAGGGCGAGCCCGGCGAAGCAATGGCCGAAGAGGACGAGGACCTGGCCGAGGAGGAGTACAGCCCGAACGGCGCCCCAGCGGCCGAGGTGGACATCGAGCCCGAGGCCGAGGCCGAGCCCGAGGTGGACATCGAGCCCGAGGCCGAGGCCGTGCCCGAGGTGGACACCGAGCCCGAGACCGAGGCCGAGACCGAGACCGAGCCCGAGGCCGAGGAGGGCGCGGGGACACCGCTGACCGACCTCCTGCCCACCCCGAGCGAGCCCGACGAGCTCGAGCGCCAGCTGGCCGAGGACGAGCAGGCCGAGCGGCTGACCCGCCACGAGCACCGGGAGACCCCCCACTTCCGCAAGGAGGTGGACTGACCGGTGCTGATGCCCAAGAAGGTCCGACACCGCAAGCAGCAGCGCGGCCGCCTGACCGGCGCGGCCAAGGGCGGGACGACGGTGAACTTCGGTGACTTCGGCATCCAGGCCCTCGAACCCGGCTGGCTGACCGCCCGCCAGATCGAGGCCGCCCGTATCGCCATGACCCGCCACGTCCGACGGGGCGGCAAGGTCTGGATCCGGGTGTTCCCGGACAAGCCGGTCACCGAGAAGCCGGCCGAGACCCGCATGGGCTCGGGCAAGGGCAACCCGGAGCACTGGGTCGCCGTCGTGCGCCCGGGCCGGGTGCTGTTCGAGCTGGCCGGCGTGGACCGCCCGCTCGCCGAGGCGGCCATGGGCCGGGCCATCCAGAAGCTGCCGATGAAGGCCCGCTTCGTCGTACGCCCCGGCACCCACGGGACCCCCGAGGTGCAGGTCTGATGCCGAGTGCCGCCGCCGACCTCGTCGCCATGGGCGACGACGAGCTGGAGAGCCGGCTCGAAGAGACCCGTCGCGAGCTGTTCAACCTCCGCTTCCAGCTGGCCACGGGGCAGCTCGACAACCCCACTCGGATCAGGATCGTTCGCCGGGACGTGGCCCGCATCCTGACGGTGCTCCGCGGGCGCGAGATCTCCGAGGACGAGGCCATCACCGCGGCCGACGCCCTCGAGGAGGGCCCGATCTACGAGACCCCCGACACCCGCCGCCAGCGCCGCGAGGCGGCCAAGGCCAGCGCGGCCGACGACGAGGACGAGGTGGTGGACGAAGCCCCGGCCGACGACGAGGACGTGGCTGACGAGGACGTCGAGAACGACAAGGACGTCGAGAACGACGAGGAGGAGAGCTGATGGCCGAGGACTCCGCCGTGGCGGCCCGGCCCAACCGCCGCAAGGTCCGTGAGGGCGTCGTCGTCTCCGACGCCATGAACGCCACCGTGGTCGTGGCGGTGGTCGAGCGCGTGCGCCACCCCCGCTACGGCAAGACCGTCCAGCGGACCAAGCGCCTCTACGTCCACGACGCCGAGAACACCGCCCGGGTCGGTGACCGGGTCCGGGTCGTCGAGACGCGGCCGCTCTCCAAGCTCAAGCGCTGGCGGCTGGCCCAGGTCACGGAGCGGGCCCGATGATCCAGCAGGAGTCCCGTCTCCGGGTGGCCGACAACTCGGGGGCCCGCGAGGTGCTGTGCATCCGGGTCCTCGGCGGGTCGCACCGCCGCTACGCCAGCATTGGCGACGTCTTCGTGGCGACCGTGAAGGACGCCCTCCCGGGCGCGGCCGTGAAGAAGGGCGAAGTAGTTCGTTGTGTCGTGGTCCGGACGAAGAAGGAGAAGCGCCGCCCCGACGGGAGCTACATCCGCTTCGACGAGAACGCCGCGGTCCTCATCAACGAGCAGCAGCAGCCCCGGGGCACACGCATCTTCGGCCCGGTGGGGCGGGAGCTGCGGGACAAGAAGTTCATGCGCATCGTCTCGTTGGCCCCGGAGGTCTTGTGATGCGGATCAAGAAGGGCGATCGGGTGGTCATCCGGTCCGGCAAGTACCGGGGCCAGCGCTCCGAGGTCGTCCGGGTCTTCCCGAAGGAGGGACGCCTCGTGGTCGAGGGTGTGAACGTGGCCAAGCGCCACGCCAAACCCACTCGCGCCACGATGCAGGGCGGCGTGATCGACAAGTTCATGCCCCTGCCGGCCTCGGCCGTCTCCCTCTGGTGCTCGGGACACAACGGGGCCGCCCGGGTGGGCGTCCACTTCGACGACCAGGGCCGCAAGGTCCGCGTCTGCCGCCAGTGCGGGACTGAGCTGTGAGCACGACCATCGCTCCCCCGACGCGCCCGCGCCTGAAGGAGCGCTACGTGGCCGAGCTCCGGGCCCGCTTGCAGCAGGAGCTGGGGCTGGCCAACGTGATGGAGGTCCCGCGCCTCGAGAAGATCGTGATCAACACGGGCGTGGGCAAGGCCACCCAGCAGCAGTCGCTCATCGAAGGTGCCCAGCGGGACCTTGAGGTGATCGCGGGTCAGAAGCCCGTCGTCACCCGGGCCAAGCGTTCCATCGCCCAGTTCAAGTTGCGTGAGGGGAACGCCATTGGGGTGAAGGTCACGCTGCGGGGCGACCGGGCCTGGGAGTTCCTGGACCGGCTCATCAGCCTGGCCATCCCCCGGATCCGCGACTTCCGGGGCCTGCCACCCCGGTCCTTCGACGGCCGAGGCAACTACACGTTCGGCGTGACTGAGCAGCTGATCTTTCCCGAAGTGGACTACGACCGCATCGACACCGTCCGGGGCATGGACATCACGATCGTGACCACTGCCCGCACCGACGACGAGGGCCGGGCGTTCCTGAGCGCTTTCGGCTTCCCGTTCCGACAGGAGACTAGATAGCCACCATGGCGAAGAAGGCACTGATCCAGAAGCAGCAGCGGACCCCGAAGTTCAAGGTCCGGGCCTACACCCGTTGCCAGCGCTGCGGGCGGCCCAAGGCCGTCTACCGCAAGTTCGGGCTCTGCCGCATCTGTCTCCGCACGATGGTGCACGCCGGGGAGGTGCCCGGCGTGACCAAGGCGAGCTGGTGAGGGGGGGACGGCTATGACCATGACCGACCCCATCGCCGACATGCTGACGCGGATCCGCAACGCCAACTCGGCCCAGTTCGACACGGTGAAGATGCCGGGTTCGAAGCTGAAGGAGGCGTTGGCCGCCATCTTGGAGCGCGAGGGCTACATCGCCGGCTACCACGTGGAGCAGGACCCGAACCGGCCCGGCTCCACGCTCGAGATCACGATGAAGTATGCGGTCGACCGGACGAGGACGATCGCCGGCATCCGCCGGGTCAGCAAGCCGGGGCTCCGCATCTACGCCCGGGCCGACAAGATTCCCCGCGTCCTCGGCGGCATCGGCGTGGCCGTGGTCTCGACGAGCCACGGCCTCATGACCGACCGCGAGGCGAGGAAGCGCCGCCTCGGCGGGGAGGTGCTCTGTTATGTCTGGTGAACCGACGGCTCGGGCGCCGCGACAGAGGGACGACGCCTGATGTCACGAGTCGGACGCAACCCGATCACCGTGCCCTCCGGGGTGAAGGTGGAGCTGGCCGGGGACCAGGTCTCCGTGACCGGGCCCCAGGGCACCTTGGCGCGCTCGTTGCCCCGCGGCATCACCGTGCGGGCCGAGGGTGACGTGCTCGTGGTCGAGCGGCCGGACGACGAGCGCCAGCACCGGGCCCTCCACGGCCTCACCCGATCCCTCGTGGCCAACATGGTCCAGGGCGTGACCCAGGGCTTCTCGAAGGAGCTCGAGATCGTGGGCGTCGGCTACCGGGCCACCGCCCAGGGTCCGGACGCCATCGAGCTGGCCCTCGGCTTCTCGCACCCGGTACGGGTGGACGCCCCCGACGGCATCAGCTTCGAGGTGCCCACCCCGACCCGCATCGTGGTGAAGGGCATCGACAAGGAGAAGGTGGGCCAGGTGGCCGCGGACATCCGCAAGGTGCGCAAGCCCGAGCCCTACAAGGGCAAGGGCGTCCGCTACGCCGGCGAGCGGGTGCTGCGCAAGGCCGGAAAGGCGGCGAAGTGACGACGACGAGCTCGACGAGGAGGCTGCGCATCCGCCGCCACGAGCGGCTGCGGCACAAGGTGGTTGGCACCGCCGAGCGGCCGCGCTTGGCCGTCAGCCGTTCGCATCGCAACATCTCGGCCCAGGTCATCGACGACTCGGTCGGCCGGACGCTGGCCGCCGCCTCGACCACGGAGGCCGAGGTGCGGGCCAACCTCGGGGCCGGTGCGGGTAACGTGACCGGTGCCGAAGCGGTGGGTCGCCTCCTCGCCACGAGGGCCAAGGGCGCCGGCATCACCAAGGTGGTGTTCGACCGCGGCGGCTTCGCCTACCACGGCCGGGTGGCCGCGCTCGCCGACGCCGCCCGCCGCGAGGGACTGGAGTTCTGAGGCCATGAACGAAGCGCAGTACGAGGAACGGACCATCCGGGTCAACCGGGTCGCCAAGGTCGTGAAGGGCGGCCGTCGGTTCTCCTTCGCCGCCCTCGTGGTCGTGGGCGACGGCAACGGCCACGTGGGCCTGGGCTACGGCAAGGCCAAGGAGGCCGGCCTGGCCGTCCAGAAGGGCATCGAGGAGGCGAGGAAGAACGTCTTCGAGGTGGCCCTGGCCGGCACCACCATCACCCACTTCGTGATCGGCGAGAGCGGCGCCGGCCGGGTGTTGCTCAAGCCGGCGGCCCCGGGCACCGGCGTCATCGCCGGTGGCGCGGCCCGCCACATCCTGGAGATGGCCGGCATCCGCGACATCCTGGCCAAGTCACTCGGCTCGTCGAACGGGATCAACGTGGCCCACGCCACGATCGCCGGCCTGAAGTCGCTGCGCACCCCGGACCAGGTCGCCGCGCTGCGGGGCAAGCAGCCCGACGAGGTGGCGTCGGCGGGCATGCTCCGGGCGTACCGCGAGCGGCGCCGGGAGACGAGCCTCTACACGGAGGTGGTCTGAGATGGCCGACGAACCGGCCGCCAAGCCCACCCGGGCACGGGGGAAGAAGGAGGCCGTCCCTTCGGTCCTCCGGGTGACCCAGGTCCGCTCGGCCATCGGCACGAAGCCGAAGCACCGGGGGACCCTGCGGGCCCTCGGTCTCCGGGGGATCGGGAAGACCAACGACCTCCCGGACCGCCCCGAGATCCGCGGCATGATCGCCCGGGTGCCGCACCTCGTCGAGGTGCAGGAGGTGACGCCGTGAGGCTCCACGAACTCAGCTCCCCGAAGGGCGCCAGCAAGGCGCGCCGCCGGGTGGGCCGGGGCACCGCCGGCAAAGGCGGCAAGACCGCCGGCCGCGGGACGAAGGGCCAGCACGCCCGGGGCCAGGTGCCCGTGGGCTTCGAGGGCGGCCAGCTCCCCCTCATGCAACGGATCCCCAAGCTCAGGGGGTTCAAGAACCCCTTCCGGGTGGCCTACACCCCGGTCAACGTCGACGCCCTCGTGGCGCTGCCCACCGACGAGATCACGCCCGAGGTCCTCGTGGCCGCCGGCCTCGCCCGCCCGAAGGCCCTGGTCAAGGTGCTGGGGCGGGGCGAGGTGACCCGGGCGTTGCAGGTCTCGGCCCACGCCTTCTCGGCCTCGGCCGAGGCGGCGATCACGGGGGCGGGCGGTAGTGTCGTGCGGGTGCCCCTGCCCTTCGGCCACGGTCGGCCGCCGGCCCGGGGCAACGCCCTCACCAACCGCTAGCCGGGCCGAGCCGGCGACCCCGCCGAGGACGGACACGAACGATGCTCTCGAGGCTGGGCAACATCTTCCGGGTACCCGACCTTCGCAACAAGGTCACGTTCACCCTCTTCGTCATCGCCCTCTACCAGCTCGGCGCGAACATCCCGATCCCCGGGGTGAGCTTCGCCGCCATCCAGAGCCTCCAGTCGAAGGCCAGCGCCTCGGGCGTGCTCGGCTTCCTCAACCTCTTCTCCGGCGGCGCGCTCGTCCGCCTGGCCCTCTTCGGCCTGGGCGTCATGCCGTACATCACGAGCTCGATCATCATCCAGCTCCTCACGACGGTGATCCCGAAGCTCGAGGAGTGGCGGGACCAGGGGGCGGTCGGCCAGAAGAAGATCACCCAGACGACCCGGTACCTCACCATCGCCCTCGCCCTCATGCAGTCGACGGGTCTCGTCTACGCCTTCCACGGCCACGACCAGGCCCTCCTCGGGGTGAGCATCGACCTCATCCCCAAGTTCTCGATCGCGCTCGCCGCCCTCATGGTCCTCTGTCTCACCGCCGGCACGGCCCTCGTCATGTGGCTGGCCGAGCTGATAACTCAGCGGGGGATCGGTCAGGGAATGTCGATCCTCATCTTCGCCAACGTGGTGGCGGCCATCCCCTCGGGCGGGAAGGCCGTCCTCGAGGAGGGCGGCCGGCTCAAGTTCTCGGTGATCCTGGCCGTGTCGATCCTCCTCCTGATCTTCATCGTCTTCATGGACCAGGGGCAGCGCCGGATCCCCGTGACGTTCGCCAAGCGGATGGTGGGCCGGCGCGAGAGTCTCGGGGCGAGCACCTACATCCCGCTCAAGGTCAACCAGTCCGGCGTGATCCCGATCATCTTCGCCAGCTCGGTGCTCTACATACCGGTGCTCCTGAGCAACGTCATCCCGTGGCATTCGTTCCAGGAGTTCGTGAAGAACAACCTCACGCCCACGTCGAGCTGGTACATCACCTTCTACTTCCTCCTGATCGTGGCCTTCACCTTCTTCTACGTCTACGTGGCGTTTGACCCCCACCAGCAGGCGGACATCATCCGCAAGCAGGGCGGCTTCGTGCCCGGCATCCGGCCGGGACCAGCCACCGAGCGCTACTTCGCACACATCCTGTCCCGCATCACCGTCGTCGGCGCCCTGTTCCTGGCGTCGGTGGCGGTCATCCCGTCGATCCTGTTCGCGGTGTGGAACATCAACCGCTTCCCCTTCTACGGGACGACGCTCCTCATCTCGGTCGGTGTGGCGCTCGAGACCATGCGCCAGATCGACAGCCAGTTGATGATGCGGAACTACGAGGGATTCCTGAAGTAGGGAGCGGGTGGTACCCGGGGTCAGGCTCGTGGTCCTCGGCAAGCAGGGGGCCGGCAAAGGTACACAGTGTGTGCGCCTGTCGCACCACTACGTGGTGCCCCACGTCTCGACCGGCGACATGCTCCGGGCCGCGGTCAAGCTCGGCACGCCGCTCGGCCTGCGGGCCCAGGAGTTCATGGACCGGGGCGACCTCCTCTCGGACGGCCTCATCATGGAGATGGTGGGCGAGCGGCTCTCGGAGAGCGACACCCGGGCCCGGGGTTTCATCCTCGACGGCTGCCCACGCACGACCGCCCAGGCCGAGCAGCTCGAAGAGCTGCTGCACCCCGACCGCCTCGACCTCGTGGTCGACCTCGAGGTGCCGACGGCCCTCGCCATGCGCCGCCTGGCCTCGCGCCGGGTCTGCATAGACTGCGGCGAGAACTACTCGGTCTCCAACCCGCCGACGGTCAACTGGACCTGCGACATCTGCGGCGGTGAGGTGGTCCAGCGGGCCGACGACACCGAGGCGGCCATCCTCCACCGCCTCGACCTCTACGAGCGTCAGACCGCGCCGCTCATCGCCTGGTACGAGAAGAAGGGCCAGCTCACCCGGATCAACGGGGCCGGGTCGGCCGTCGTGGTCGAGCGGCGGGCGGTGCGGGTCGTCGAGGAGGCCCGCCAACGGCGCCACCCGAGTGGCGACCTCTGGGACCACCGGTGACGGGGCACGGCCGAGGAGCCGCCGATGAGAGGGAACCCATGAGCAGGAACCCATGAGGAGGAACAAGGAGGAGCTGGCCAAGATGCGCCGGGCCGGCCGGGTGGTGGCCGAGATGCACGCGGCCACCCGGGCGGCGGCCCGCCCCGGGGTGACCACGGCCGAGCTCGACAAGATCGCCCGGGAGGTCCTCGACCGGCGGGGGGCGGCCTCCAACTTCCTCGGGTACCACGGCTTCCCAGCGGTCATCTGCACGTCGCCCAACGAGGTGATCGTCCACGGGATCCCCGGCGACTTCATGCTCGAGGAGGGCGACATCCTCTCCATCGACTGCGGGGCGATCATCGAGGGCTACCACGGCGACGCCGCCTTCACGATGCCGATCGGCACCGTCTCGGCCAGGGCGGCCCGGCTGATGGAGGTCACCGAGGCCAGCCTCTACGCCGGGATCGACCGGCTGGTCCCCGGCGGGCGCCTCCACGAGGTGGGCCGGGCGGTCCAGGACGTGGCCGAGGCGGCGGGCTTCTCGGTGGTCCGGGAGTACGTCGGGCACGCCATCGGCACGGCCATGCACGAGCAGCCCCAGGTGCCCAACTACTGGCCCGGCGACCCCGGCCCGATGCTCAAGACCGGCATGGTCTTCGCCATCGAGCCCATGGTCAACGCCGGGGGGCCCGAGACCGTGCTCCTCGAGGACAAGTGGGGCGTGGTCACGGCCGACGGGACGCTCTCGGCCCATTTCGAGCACACGATCGCCGTGGGGGAGGACGGCCCGGAGATCCTCACCCTCCCGTGAGGGCCGACCCTCGGCAAAACCCCTGGTCATGACCGAGGGCGGCGGGAAAAGCCCATGCCGGGGCGGACGGACGCCGAGTACGGTAAACTCTAGGTTCGGCCTGCCGCCCCGTCGCGGCTGTCGGACGGGCCGAAACGAGCTGCGGCCCGCGTTCCGACCGCGGCGCGCGAGGGGCACGCCCGGGGGCCGACCCGGTGGGCGGGCCCGGAGCGTGGCAGCGCCACCGAGCACGGGAAAATCGAGGAGAGTCACCTGCCCAAGCCCAAGGAAGACGCCATCGTGCTGGAAGGCACCGTGGTCGAGCCCCTGCCCAACGCCATGTTCCGGGTGGAGCTCGAGAACGGCCACAAGGTCCTGGCCCACAGCTCGGGGAAGATGCGGATGCACCGGATCCGGATCCTGCCCGGTGACAAGGTCCAGGTGGAGATCACGCCCTACGACCTCAACCGGGGGCGGATCACCTACCGCTACAAGTAAGGCACGAAGCCCGGGCAGTCGAGAGGCAGCAGGGACGAGGGAGCAAGCGAGAGCGACATGAAGGTCCGACCAAGCGTGAAGCCGATCTGTGAGAAGTGCAAGGTCATCCGGCGGCATGGTCGCGTCGTGGTCATCTGTGACAACCCGCGCCACAAGCAGCGGCAGGGTTAGGGAAAGGGACCGCACATGGCCCGTATCGCCGGCGTGGACATCCCCCGGGAGAAGCGTCTCGAGGTGTCCTTGACCTACATCTACGGCATCGGCCACACCCTGGCCCAGCAGGTGTGCGCCACGTCCGACGTCGACCCCAACACCCGGGTCCGGGACCTCACCGACGAGGAGGTCACCCGGCTGCGCAACTACATCGACGCCAACCTGCGCGTCGAGGGTGACCTGCGCCGCGACGTCTCCCAGGACATCAAGCGCAAGATGGAGATCAACTGCTACCAGGGCGTCCGGCACCGCAAGGGTCTGCCGGTCCACGGGCAGCGGACCCACACGAACGCCCGCACGAGGAAGGGGCCGAAGAAGACGGTGGCCGGCAAGAAGAAGGTGCGCAAGTAATGCCTCCGAAGACCGGGAAGCAGGGGCGCCGTCCCCGTCGCCGCGAGCGCAAGAACGTGAGCTACGGCGTGGCCCACATCAAGAGCTCGTTCAACAACACGATCGTCTCGATCGCCGACCCCGAGGGCAACGTGCTCGCCTGGGCCTCCGCCGGCAACGTCGGCTTCAAGGGCTCCCGCAAGTCGACACCGTTCGCCGCCCAGCTGGCCGCCGAGGCCTGCGCTCGACGGGCCATGGAGCACGGCGTGCGCAAGGTGGACGTGCTCGTCCGGGGCCCGGGCTCGGGCCGGGAGACGGCCATCCGGTCGCTGGCCGCCACCGGCATCGAGGTCGTCGGCATCAAAGACGTCACCCCCATACCCCACAACGGCTGCCGCCCGAAGAAGCGGCGCCGGGTCTGAGCTGGGGTCGTCGAGGAAAACAGAGGAGCAACTACCGGGCATGGCTCGATACACCGGACCCGTCTGCCGGCTCTGCCGGCGTGAGCGGACGAAGCTGTTCTTGAAGGGCGAGCGCTGCTACTCGCTCAAGTGCCCCGTGTCCGAAGCGGTCACGGACCGGCACAGCCGCGCCTACCCGCCCGGTGAGCACGGCCGCGACCGCATGCGCCAGGGCTCCGAGTACCTGACCCAGCTGCGGGAGAAGCAGAAGGCCCGGCGCATCTACGGGGTCCTCGAGCGCCAGTTCCGCAACCTCTACGACGAGGCCAACCGCCAGGAGGGGATCACCGGCGAGAACCTGCTGCGGATGCTCGAGCAGCGCCTCGACAACGTCGTCTACCGGGCCGGCTGGGGGGCCAGCCGGTCCCAGGCCCGCCAGTTCGTCCGCCACGGGCACGTGATCGTGGACGGCCGCCGGGTGACGATCCCGAGCTACCGGGTGAAGAAGGGCCAGACCGTCTCGCTCAAGATCCCGTCCCGGTCCATGTTCGCCGTCCGGCGCAACATGGACACCCTCGACCGCCAGGTCCCGCCCTGGCTCGAGGCGGGCGACGGCGGCTTCGCCGTCGAGGTGCTCAACCCACCCCTCCGCGAGCAGATCGACGAGGCCGTCCAGGAGCAGCTCATCGTGGAGCTCTACTCGAAGTAGCCCCACCGCGGGCCCGACCGGTCCGCCCCCGACCACCGCCACCCACCCAGGAATTGACCGAGGAGCCAGCAGCCATGCTCATCATCCAGCGACCCACCGTCGAAGCCGTCGACGAGGAACAGGACAACCGTCAGCGGTTCGCCGTCGGACCGCTCGACCCCGGGTTCGGCTCGACCCTCGGCAACTCGCTGCGCCGCACGCTGCTCTCGTCGATCCCCGGTGCCGCCGTCACTCAGGTGCGCTTCGACGACGCCCTCCACGAGTTCACGACGCTCCCCGGCGTGAAGGAGGACGTGACCGACATCATCTTGAACCTGAAGGACCTCCTCGTGCGGGTGTACTCGGACGAGCCGCTGACCCTCCGCTTCGACAAGCGGGGCCCGGGCGAGGCCACCGCGGCCGACCTCCAGACGACGGCCGACGTCGAGATCCTCAACCCCGAGCTCCACATCGCCACCCTGAACGCCAAGGGCCGCCTGGCCATCGACGTCACGGTCGAGCGGGGGCGGGGCTACGTGTCGGCCGACCGCAACAAGCGGTCGTCGACGATCGGGGTCATCCCGGTGGACTCGATCTTCTCGCCGGTCAGGCGGGTGACGTTCGACATCGAACCCGTCCGGGTCGAGCAGTCCACGGACTTCGACCGGCTCGTCCTCGACATCGAGACGGACGGGTCGATCAGCCCCCGCGAGGCCCTCGCCTCGGCCGGTGGCACGCTGCGCACGCTCGTCAGCCTGGTGGCCGAGCTCGAGGAGTCACCGCAGAGCCTGGAGCTCGGTGAGACGGGCTCCACGTCGGGCGGCTCGCCCGACCTCGACCTGCGGATCGAGGAGCTCGAGCTCTCCGAGCGCCCCCGCAACTGCCTCAAGCGGGCCCAGATCAACACGATCGGCGAGCTCGTCGACAAGACCGTCGACGACCTCCTCGGCATCACGAACTTCGGCCAGAAGTCCCTCGACGAGGTCATCCAGCGTCTCGACGAGCGGGGCCTGTCGCTCAGGACCAAGGACTGAGGAGGGGGACGTGCAGGGAACGCCGAGGCGGGGCCGCCGGTTGGGCGGCGGGTCCGCCCACCAGAAGGCCATGCTCGGCAACCTCGTGGCCTCGCTCATCGCCGCCGAGCGACTCGACACCACCGAGGCCAAGGCCAAGGCCCTCCGGCCGGTGGCCGAGAAGTGCATCACCGCGGCCAAGAAGGGCGGCGTCCACCAGCAGCGCCAGGTGGTGGCCCTCATCCGGGACCGGGACATGGCCCACAAGCTCTTCGCCGAGATCGCCCCGCGCTACGCCGACCGGCCCGGCGGGTACCTCCGCATCCTGAAGCTCGGCCCCCGGCCGGGGGACGGCGCCCCCATGGCCCGGATCGAACTGGTCTGAGTCCGCCGTTGGCGGGTCCCGGTTCGGCCGACCAGCCGGGCACGGCCCGCTGGCGCCTCACCTTCGCCTACGACGGCCGGGCCTTCCGGGGCTTCGCCGCCCAGCCGGGGACGGCGACCGTGGCCGGATCCCTGGCCGAGGCCCTCGCCCGGACCCTCCGCCTCGACGGGCCGCCGGCCCTCGTCTGCGCCGGCCGCACCGACGCCGGCGTGCACGCCCGAGGGCAGGTGGTCCACGTGGACCTGCCCGAGAAGCTGCCGCCCGGGCGCTCGGGCGGGAGCACCCCCCTCGGGCCGGCCGAGCTCGTCCGACGGCTCAACCGCCAGTTGGCCCCGGCGGTCGTGGTGCACGAGGCTCGTCCGGCGCCTGGCTTCGACGCCCGGCGGGCGGCCACGTCGCGCCACTACCGCTACCTCGTGTGGAACGCCCCGTTCCCCGACCCCTTGCTCGACGGGCTCGTCTGGCACGTCGCCGACCCGCTCGACCTCCGGCGGATGGGCGCCGCGGCCGACCCGCTGCTCGGGGAGCACGACTTCCGGGCCTTCTGCCGGCGGGCCCCGGGCACCTCGCCCGACGAGCCCATCACCCGGCGGGTGCTCTCGGCCGGCTGGGCCGAGGCCGAGGACCGGGAGGTGGCCGAGGCCGGCCCCGGCCGGCTCCTGCGCTTCGACATCACCGCCCAGTCGTTCTGCCACCAGATGGTGCGCTCGATCGTGGCCACCCTCGTCGAGGTGGGCCGGGGGCGGCTGCACCAGGCCGAGGTGGTCGAGCGCCTCCGGGCCGGGACCCGCACCGGTGGGCCCCGGCCGGCGCCGGCGGAGGGCCTCTGCCTGGTCGAGGTGGCCTACGGATGACCGGCGCCGGGGTCCGAGGGCGCCGCGCCTTCAGGCGCGCCGTGCGAGGAGGGCCTCGAGGTTCTCGATCGCCGGATCGACGTTGGTGATGTAGCGACCGAGCGCCGCCTGGAGCCGGGAGTCGTCGGGGCGTTCTCCGATGCCGTGGACCGCATTGAGGCGGGACCGGGCCAGCCAGGCACTCACGTCGGGTTGGCTCCGCCAGGCCCCCTCGGTCCGCTGGGCGATCACCGTCCCGGCCAGCCAGTCCACGGCGGCGCTCGGATAGGGGTTCGGCGGGCAGAGGCCGTTCTTCGCGCCGTCGTCGTCCCTGGCCGCCTCGACGTAGCCGATGAGGGCTGCATTGAAGGTCGGCTGGCAGGTGCGCACCTGTTGCAGGGTGATCCGGCCGGGCTCGAAGACCGGCCGGCCGGGGGCGACCCGGAGGCCGGCGGCCGAGCAGTCGACGTGGACCTGTCCGGGGTCGGTCGGCACCGACCCCTCCTCGAGGGTGATCCGGTCGGTGCCGACGTGCAGGACCCGGCCCAGGCGGACGACCCGGTCGACTTGACGGAGCGCCGCCAGCTCGTCGCCGCTGACCGTGGCGCACCGGTACATCGTCGGCTCGACGGTGGGGTCGAGCCGGATGAGCTGGCCGCAGGCCTCGAGTCGGCGGAAGAGGTCCTCCACGCTCTCGGCCTCTGCCGCCGCCTCGAGGTAGAGGGACACCCCTTCGACGAGCCAGCCCACGAGCTCGAGCGGCTGCTGGTAGGCGCGGTCGAGGAGCCAGGCATCCCGGGGTCGGACCCAACGGATCTTCTCCGGGGCCACACCGTTGTCGAGGAGCCAGCTGCACGCGTCCATGGCCGTCTTCCCGCCCCCGATGACGGTGTAGCCGCTCCCCGGTTCGAGCAGCGAGACGAGCCCGTTGACCGGGACGATGCAGACGTCGGGATCGGCGTCGAACGACGGGGTGTGGGTCGCCGGTACGGGGGTCTCGAGATAGGTCGCGTCGACGAGCCGGCGCCGCACCCGCACGTTGGTCGCCTCGCCGGTGAGGCGAGACACGAAGACGTGCCGGTCGCCGTCCTGCACGCCGACGTAGTCGCACATCCCGAAGAACCGCACCTGCCCCGACGACACGAGGTGCTCGTCAAGGACCCGCTGGAAGTAGGCCAGGATCTCCGCCCCGCTCGCCCGCTCGTAGAGTCCGGCGTTCCGACCGACCTCGTCGATCGAGTCGCCGCCCAGCACCTGGGAGTTGACGCCGTAGAACGCCGAAGGCTGGTGGAGCCGCACGAACGGGTACGCGTCGTTCCAGTGGCCGCCGGGACGATGCCGGCGGTCCACCATGACCACGTCGACCGGCGACTCGGCGACGAGGGCATCGGTGAAGGCCATCCCCGCCGCCCCGGCCCCGACCACGAGGTAGTCCGTGTCGATGTCCACCACGCGCCGGATGCTACCCAGGCGCCGCGAGCCTGGCCGGGCCGGCGCCCCCCGGTCGCTCGCCGCAGCGGGACGACCATCTCTCGGCCCGGGCGGCGGCCGCCCAGCCACGCACGGGCCCGGCCCCGGGGACGGTCAGGGGTCGGTCGGGAGCAGCACGTCGAAGGCCTGGACCGGCTCGGGGAAGCCCTTCAGCTCGAGCGGTCCCCTGGCGGCGAACTCGAAGCGCTTGCCCACGGTCAGCTCGCGCACGCCGGTCGACACGGTGATACCCCCGGGCGAGGCGACGCTGCACAACCGGGCCGACAGCTGCACGGTCACCCCGAAGAGGTCGTCGTTGTCGGTCACGGGCTCGCCCACGCTGAGCCCGATGCGGACGCCGAGCTGGCGTTCGCATTCGGCGTTGCGTCGCTGCAGCTCGCGCTGGATCTGGATGCTCGAGTCGAGCGCCGCCGACACCGAGGTGAACGAGGCCATGATGCCGTCGCCAGTGTGCTTCACCTCCCGTCCGCCCCGCTCGCCCAAGGCGGCGCGGACGACATCGTTGTGGCGGTGGATGAGTTCCATGAAGCCCTCGTCGCCGAGGTCCTGGGTCTGGCTGGTCGAGTCGCAGATGTCGGTGAAGAGGATCGCCCGGACGGGCGACTCGACGTAGGCCTCGCCGACGGGGTGCTGGGGCAGCGGCCCCATGAAGGCGTTGATCGGGCCCGGGCCCACCTCGATGATGTTCTCCGCCATGAGGCCGTGCGCCTCTCGGTGCACCGCCTCAAGGGCCGCCCGGTCGGGTCCTTCGGCCAGGCAGAACACCGTGCCCTCGCCGTCGTCGAACCAGTAGGTGACGTAGCGGACGTGGTACTTGTCCTGCACGGCCAGGTCGAGATCGTGGGCCGCCGCGACCTGGGCGGCTGTCGCGCCCGGTGCCTTGTGCCTGTCGAGGAAGAGCGTCATGGGTTCACTGTTCGGTTCGACGGCGCCGAGGGGTTTCCCCCGGCGCAGCCCCGAGGCCCGGATGCCCCGGTCGCCGTCACCAACTGTACGCTTGACGTGGGCTTCGGCGAGGGGTCTTCGCCGTCGGGGCGGGCCGAGAGCGGGCCCCGGACCCCCCACCTGGAGGTTTCCCGACGACGCCCGGTCGGCGGCTTGCTGGTGGGCGACGCTCCACCTATGCTGGTCTGTCGCCCCGACGCCGGGTGGGTCACCCCCGGTCGCCGAGCGGGACCCCTCCGAGCAGGCAATTGAGGAGCACGTGCGCACCTACGCACCGAGACCACACGAGATCGAGCGGACCTGGTACCTCGTCGACGCCGACGGGCTGGTCCTCGGCCGCCTGGCCACCGAGGTGGCCCGGATCCTGCGGGGCAAGCACAAGCCGATCTTCGCCCCCCACACCGACACCGGTGACCACGTGGTCGTGGTCAACGCAGCCAAGGTGGTCATGACCGGCGACACCAGGTCGAAGATGTCCTACCGCCACAGCGGCTACCCCGGGGGCCTGAAGGAGCGCAGCTACGAGGACCTCCTCGCCAACCGGCCCCAGGAGGTCGTCCGGGGTGCGGTGCGGGGGATGCTCCCGAAGAACACCCTCGGCCGTCAGCAGCTCGGCAAGCTGAAGGTCTACGCCGGGCCCGACCACCCCCACACCGCGCAGGATCCTCAGCCCCTCGAGCTCGAGCACGCCCGCCGCCGGGTCCGGGCCGGGGCCGAGGAAGGAGCGTCGGCCTGATGCCCGCCCCGCTCTCCCAGACCACCGGCCGGCGCAAGCAGGCGGTCGCCCGGGTCCGCTTCCGCCCGGGCCAGGGGACCATCACGATCAACCGCCGGCCCTTCGAGCAGTTCTTCACCTCGGCCACCCACCGGATGATCGTGACCGAGCCGCTCCGGGTCACCAGCACGGCCGAGAACTACGACATCGACGCCACGATCGACGGCGGCGGGGTCTCGGGCCAGGCGGGGGCGCTCCGTCTCGGCATCGCCCGGGCCCTGTGCACGCTCGACCCCGAGCTCCGGGCCGCCTTGAAGCGGGCGGGCCTCCTCACGCGGGACGCCCGCGAGAAGGAGAGCAAGAAGTACGGCTTGAAGAAGGCCCGCAAGGCGCCGCAATACTCCAAGCGGTAACGGAGCCCAGGTGACGCCGGTGCGCTTCGGCACCGACGGGGTGCGTGGGGTGGCCGGCGCTGACCTCACGGCCGAGCTGGCCCTCGCCTTCGGGCGATCGGTGGCCCGGGTCCTGCCGTCCGACTTCTACCTCGCCGGTCGCGACACCCGTCGGTCGGGGCCCATGCTGCAGGCGGCGGTGTCGGCCGGGCTCGCCGCCGAGGGGGCCGACGTGGCCGATGTCGGCGTGGTGCCCACCCCGGCGCTCGCCTACCTGGCCGACCAGAGCGGCGCGCCGGCGGTGATGGTCTCGGCCTCGCACAACCCGTTCGCCGACAACGGCCTCAAGGTGTTCGGGGACCGGGGGCAGAAGCTGGCCGAGGAGGTCGAACGGCGGATCGAGGCCGAGCTGGAGGCGCTCCTCGGGCAGCCCGGCCAGCCGGCGCGGACCGGCGCGGGGGTCGGGCGGCTCTTCGGCCTGACGTCGCCAGTCGACGACTACCGACGCCACCTCGTGGCCTCCCTCGACGGGCGCCAGCTGGACGGGCTCGAGGTGGTCTTCGACGGGGCCAACGGCGCGGCGAGCGAGCTCGGCCCGGCCGTGCTGGCCGAGGCCGGGGCGGACGTCACATCGCTCAACTGCTCCCCTGACGGTACGAACATCAACGACGGCTGCGGCTCGACCAAGCCCGAGGCCCTGGCGTCGGCCGTCGTGGCCGCCGGGGCCGACCTCGGCCTCGCCGTCGACGGGGACGCCGACCGGCTCGTGGCGGTGGACCACACCGGGGCGGTGGCCGACGGCGACGTGCTCCTCGCCCTCTTCGCTATCGACCTCGCCAAGCGCGACGAGCTCACGAACGAGACCGTGGTCGTCACGGTGATGACCAACCTCGGCTTCCGTCTGGCCATGGCCGAGCGGGGGATCGCCGTCGTCGAGACCCCGGTCGGCGACCGCCATGTGCTGGCCGCCCTCGACCAGGAGGGTCTCGCCCTCGGGGGCGAGCAGTCGGGTCACATCGTCTTCCGGCGGCGGGCCACCACCGGCGACGGGCTCCTCACGGGTCTCCTCCTCGCCGACCTCGTGGCCCGCCACGGCCGACCGCTCGCCGACCTCACGGCCGGCCTCGTCGAGCGGGTGCCCCAGGTGCTGGTCAACGTGGCCGTGGCCGACCCGGGCCGCCTGGCCGGGGCCAGCGTGGTCTGGGAGGCGGTCGGCCGGGTGGAGGCGGAGCTCGGCGGGCGGGGCCGGGTGGTGCTGCGCCCGAGCGGCACCGAGCCGCTCGTGCGGGTGATGGTCGAGGCGGCGACCGAGGACGAGGCGTCGGCGGCTGCCGGCCGGCTGTGCACGGTGGTCGAGCAGGTGCTCGGCCCGGCGAGCCCCTGAGGGTCGGCCCGGCGTGCGCAGCCGTGCCCGGTAGCGTTGAGGACGTGGGCTCGAGCCACGAAGCGGCCGGCCACGGAACCGACCAGACCGGCGCGGCGCGGGGCGTGGTGGGCGTCGGCGTCGACGCCGTCGACGTGGACCGCTTCCGGGCGGTGCTGGCGCGCCGCCCGGGCTTCTGCGCCCGGGTCTTCACCGAGGGCGAACAGGCCGACGCCGCCGGCCGGGCCGAGCGCCTCGCCGCCCGTTTCGCCGCCAAGGAGGCGGTGATGAAGGCCCTCGGGACCGGCCTCGGCGGGTTCGCCTGGCGCGACGTCGAGGTGGTGCGGGCGCCGGGTCGGGGGGCGACCGGCGGCGCCCCGTCGCTCCGGCTCGCCGCCGGCGCGGCGGAGCTGGCCCGCCGCCGGCGGGTGGCCCGATGGCACGTGTCGCTCACCCACACCGGGCGCACCGCCCTCGCCCTCGTGGTCGCCGAGGCCTGAGCGGTGCAGCCCGTGGTGACGGTGGCCGGGATGCGGGCGTCCGACGCCGCCGCCCTGGCCTCGGTCGACGAGGCCGAGCTCGTCCGGCGGGCCGGCCACGCGGTGGCCGTCCGGGCCCTCGCCCTCCTCGGCGGGGCCTACGGCCACCGGGTCGTGGTCCTCGCCGGCAAGGGAAACAACGGGGCGGATGGCAAGGTGGCGGCCGGGATCCTCGCCCGACGGGGGGCCAAGGTGGCCGTCGTCGACGCGGCGGCCGCGCCGAGGGAGCTGCCAGCCTGCGACCTCGTCGTCGACGCCGCCTACGGCACCGGCTTCCGGGGCACCTACGAGGCGCCTGAGGTCCCGGCCGGTGCCGCGGTCCTCGCGGTGGACGTCCCGTCGGGTGTCGACGGCGACACCGGGACCGCCTCGGGTCGACCGCTCCGGGCCACGGCCACGGTGACCTTCGCCGCCTGGAAGACCGGCCTCCTCCTGGGCGACGGCCCCGACTACTGCGGCACCGTGTCGGTGGCCGACATCGGCGTGCCGGTGGTGGCGGCCACGGCCGAGCTGATCGAGGACGCCGACGTGAGGGCGTTGCTCCCGCCGCGGCCACGCCTTACCCACAAGTGGGCCAGCGCGGTGGCGGTGGTGGCCGGTTCGCCCGGCATGGAGGGCGCGGCCCACCTGGCGGCGCACGGGGCGGCCCGGGCCGGGGCCGGGATGGTCCGCCTGGCCGTGCCGGGCGCGGACCCCGACGACGGCCTCGTCGCCGGGGCGTGGCCGCTCGAAGCGGTGCGGGTGTCGCTCACCCGCCCCGACTGGGCCACGACGGTGCTCGAGGTCCTCGGGCGCTGCCGGGCCCTCGTCGTCGGGCCGGGCCTCGGCCGTGAGGAGGCCACGGTGGCCGAGGTCCGCCGGCTGGTGGCCGCGTCACCTGTCCCGGTCGTGGTCGACGCCGACGGGCTCTTCGCCCTGGGCAAGGTGGACGAGGCCCGGGCGGTCGTGGCGGGCGACACCGGCGTCGACCGGCCGGTCGTCCTCACGCCGCACGACGGGGAGTACGCGAGGCTCGCCGGCCACCCGCCGGGCGGGGACCGCCTCGCCGCGGCCAGGGAGCTGGCCGAGGGCTCGGGCGCGGTGGCCCTCCTCAAGGGCTCGCTCACCGCGGTGGCCGCTCCCGGTGACGGGAGCGTCCTCCTCTCGTCGGCCGGCAGCCCGCGCCTCGCCACGGCCGGCACGGGCGACGTCCTCTCCGGGGTGATCGGCGCTTTCCTCGCCCGCGGGGTGCCGGCCCAGTGGGCGGCGGCCCTTGCGGCCCACGTCCACGGACGGGCGGCTGGGCTGGGCCCGGGCGACGGTCTCGTGGCCCCGGACCTCCCCGAGCTCGTGGCGGCCTGGCTGGCCGGGACGGTGGCCCCGTGACCGAGGACCGCTCCCGACCGGCCTGGGCCCGCGTCGATCTCGACGCGGTGCGCCACAACGTGGCCGCCCTCACCCGCCTGGCCGCGCCCTCCGCGCTCTGCGCGGTGGTGAAGGCCGACGCCTATGGGCACGGGTCGACCGAGGTGGCCCAGGCCGCCGTCGAGGGCGGGGCCACCTGGTTGGCGGTGGCCCTCGTCGAGGAGGGGGCCCGGCTGCGCCGGGCCGGGATCGAGGCGCCGATCCTCCTCCTCTCCGAACCCGAGGCGGACGGCCTCGAGGCGGCGGTGGCCTACCGGCTCACGCCCACGCTCTACACCGCGGCCGCCGTCGGGCGGGCCGCCGCCGCGGCGGCGGCCGCGGGCGTCGTGGCCCCGGTGCACGTGAAGGTGGACACGGGCATGCACCGTGTCGGGGCGACGCCGGCCGACGCCTTCGAGATCGCCATGGCCGCGGCGGGCGAGGCGTCGCTCGACCTGGAAGGTATCTGGACCCACCTGGCGGTGGCCGACGGGGGGAGCGCCGAGGACCGGGCCTTCACCGCGGCGCAGTTGCAGCGCTTCGACGACGTGGTCGACAAGCTGGCGGCCGAGGGCGTCCGGCCGAGGGTCCGCCACGCCGCCAACTCGGCGGCCACCGTCGTCCATGCCGACGCCCGCTACCAGATGGTGCGCTGCGGCCTCGCCGTCTACGGCTACCTCCCGACGCCCGAGGTGGCCGCGGCGTTCGCCGAGGCGAGCGGCGGGGCCGAGCTGCGGCCGGTGCTCTCGCTCCTGGCCAAGGTGAGCGCCGTGCGCCTGCTCGAGCGGGGCGACCGCCCCTCCTACGGGCGGCGCCGGCCGCTGCCGCAACGTTCGGTCGTGGCCACCGTGCCCATCGGCTACGCCGACGGCGTGCCCCGGGCCCTCTTCGACGGGGGCTTCGAGGTGCTGATCGGCGGGCGCCGCCACCCCCTGGCCGGGACGGTGACGATGGACCAGATCGTCGTGGACTGCGGGGCCGACGCCCCGGTGGCCCCGGGCGACGAGGTGGTGCTGCTCGGCCGGCAGGGCGACGAGGTGGTGACGGCCGACGAGTGGGCCCGGCGGCTCGGCACGATCAGCTACGAGGTGCTGACCGGCATCGGACCCCGGGTGCCCCGGCTGACCGACGGCGAGTTCGAGCCGCGTTGGCGGGCCTGGGCCCCCGGGGACCCGGGGGGCGACCGGTGACGGCGGCCGAGCCCGGCGGCAGCCGGGCCGCCCGGCGCCTGGCCCGGGTGGGCACCGGCCTCGCCGTGGCGGCCACGGCCGCCGCCGCGGCCTACGCCGTGCAGCTCGTGGCGGCCCGGCGTTGGCGGGTGGACGAAGAGACCCTCGTGGCGGCGGGGCTCACGATCCCCGCCGACGCCACCCACCACTTCGTGGCTACGGGCGACGGCGGCCGCCTGCACGTGGTCGAGCGGGGGGAGGGCCCGCCGATCGTCCTCGTCCACGGCATCACGCTCGGCGCGGTCACCTGGGCCCCCCAGCTGCACGACCTGTCGCGCCACCACCGGGTGGTGGCCGTCGACCTGCGGGGGCACGGGCCGTCGCTCGCCGGCGAGACCGGCTACTCGTTCACCCGGATGGCCGACGACCTCCTGGAGGTGCTCGCCGCCCTCTCGGTCGAGCGGGCCGTGCTGGTCGGCCACTCGATGGGCGGCATGATCACGCTCACCGCGGCCGTCGAACGCCGCGACGAGCTCCACCGCCACGTGGCCGGCCTCGCCCTCGTGGGCACCACGGCCGGCCCGATGCTCCCTGGCCCCGGCTCGGCCCTCGGCCCGCTCTTCGCCCGGACGGCCCGCCGTGGGCTGCGCCTGGCCGAGCGCCGGGGCAAGGGGGCCGTGCCCCAGGAGGACGTGGCGGCCTGGATGATCCGGGGCTCGTTCGGCGAGCGCCCGGACCCCGCCGACGTGGCCCTCGCCAAGTCCATGCTCTCGGCGATGTCGCCGGCGGCGCTCGCCGCCCTCCTCGAACCGCTCCTCTTGTTCGACGTCCACGACGAACTCGGGGCTGTCGACTTTCCGACCGCGGTGGTCGTCGGCACCCGCGACATGCTGCTCCGCCCCTCCCGCCTCCTCGCCGCGGGCATCCCCGGCGCCACCCTCACGGTGCTCCCGGGCTGCGGGCACATGGTGATGCTCGAGCGGGCCGAGGAGCTCGACGACGTCCTCACCCGCCTCTCCCGTGAGGTGGCCGGGGCGGGCTGAACGGCGCCGCCCCGGCGGGGTCAACCCGGCTTCCAGGTACGATGCGCGGCGTGGCCGCCCCGGGCTCACCTTCGCCGCTCGAACTGCTGGCGGCCGAGGCGAGCGGCTGCACCCGCTGCCCCCTCGCCGAGAAGCGCACGCAGGTGGTGTTCGGGGTGGGTGACCCCGAGGCCGACCTCCTCTTCGTGGGCGAGGGCCCGGGGCACGACGAAGACCTGGCCGGCGAGCCGTTCGTCGGCCGCTCGGGCAAGCTGCTCGACCGTCTCATGGTCGAGGAGCTCGGTTTCGACCGGACCCGCTGCTACATCGCCAACGTCGTGAAGTGCCGGCCCCCCCAGAACCGGGATCCACGGCCCGACGAGATCGAGTCGTGCCGCCCCTACCTCGAGCGCCAGATCGAGCTGATCGACCCGAAGGTGGTGGTGACGCTGGGGAACTTCGCTACACGGCTCCTCCTCGAGTCGAGCGAGGGGATCAAGCGGCTGCGCGGCCGGGCCTATCCGTTCCGCCGCGGCCACCTCGTGCCCACGTACCACCCGGCCGCCGCCCTGCGCTCGGGCGGCGAGGTGATGGCCGAGATGCGGGCCGACCTCGTCCGGGCCAAGCAGCTCCTCGGGACGGGTGCGTGAACCGCACCGGCGCGGCGGGGGCGCCGGCGGACCTCGGGTCGCCGGACTGGTCGGTGGGCGGCACCACCGCCTCCGCCGCCGGCACCCGGGCGCTCGGGGCGGCCCTCGCCTCGTGCGTCCGTCCGGGTGATGTCGTCCTCCTCGTGGGCGACCTCGGGGCGGGCAAGACCACCCTCGCCCAGGGCTTGGCGGCCGGGCTCGGGGTCGCCGGCCCGGTCACGAGCCCGACCTTCACGCTCGTCCGGGAGTACCCCCTCGCCGACGCGCCGGACGGGCTGGCCCGACTGCTGCACGCCGACGTCTACCGGCTCGAGTCGCTGGAGGAGGTGGCCGACCTCGGCCTGGCCGAGCTCGTCGAGGAGGAGGCGGTCCTCCTCGTCGAATGGGGCGACGTCGCCGCGCCGGCCCTCGGTCCGAGCACGCTCACGGTGGTCCTCGCCCGGCCCGGGCCGACCGACGACCCCGGGCCCGCCGACGAGAGGGCGACGCTCACCGAGGACGAGCACCGGTCGGTGACCGTCGAGGGCCGGGGTCCGGACTGGGCCAGCCGCCGGGCCGAGGTGACGGCGGCCGTGGCGGGCGCCGTCGAGGGACGGCCGTGATCCTCCTCGCCGTCGAGAGTGCCACCGAGCTGGTCGGGGCGGCGGTGGCCGACGAGTCGGGGCCCCGCTCGGCGGCCGCCACCACGGGGCGGCGTCGCCACGCCGAGACGCTGGCCCCCACGATCGACTTCGTCTGCCGGCAGGCGGGGGTGGACGTGCGCGACGTGGACCTCGTGGCCGTCGACGTCGGACCGGGGCTGTTCACCGGGCTCCGGGTGGGGGTGGCCACGGCGAAGGCCCTCGGCCAGGGCCTCGGCGTCCCCGTCCTCGGGGTCACGAGCACCGAGATCCTGGCCTACGCGGCGTTCGACGCCGGTTGTCCGACCGACGTGCTCGCCGTGGTCGACGCCCGGCGGGCCGAGGTCTTCTGCGCCCGCTACGGGCGGCCCGGCGCTGACGGCCGGCCGACCGTGCTCGAGCCGCCGAGGGTCCTCCCGCCCGGGGAGCTCGCCCGGGCGGCGCCGGGGTTCCTCGCGGTGGGCGACGGGGCCCTCCGATACGCCGAGCATCTCCTCGGCCGGGACGGGGTCGGCGTGGGCGGGCCTTCGCTCGGCGCGCCGTCGCCCTCGGCCCTCGCCCGGCTGGCCCTGGCCGCCCTGGCCGGCGGGGCCGAGCCGACGCCGGCGGCCGACGTCGAAGCGCTCTACCTGCGGGCGGCCGACGCCCGGGCCAACTTCGTCGAGCGACCGGCGGCGGCCCGGCGGTGACGCTCCTCACCGAGATGGTGCTCCTCCCGATGAAGCGGCGGGACCTGAAGGAGATCATGGCCATCGAGCGCGTGGTCTTCCCCGAGCCCTGGAGTACGAACATCTTCACCTCGGAGCTGGCGCTGCGCCGCGGCCGTTCCTACGTGGTGGCCAAGGTGGGCAAGACCGTGGCCGGCTACCGCGGTCTCATGTTCACCGACGACGAGGCCCACGTCACCACGCTGGCCGTGGCCGAGGAGTTCCAGCGCCAGGGCGTGGCCACCACGCTGATGCTCGACGCCATGCGCACCGCCCTCGCTCACGGCAAGGCGCAGGTCTCGCTGGAAGTGGCGGCCAGCAACGAGCGGGCCCAGGCCCTCTACCGCACGTTCGGCTTCGCCCCGGTCGGCGTGCGCAAGGGCTACTACCCGCTCACCGGCGAGGACGCCTTCGTCATGTGGGCCTATGAGATCGACCGCCCCGAGTACGCCGAGCGACTGGCGACGATCCAGGCCCGGCTGGCCGCCCGCCCGTGACCGGCGTCGACGACAAGACCGGCCCCTCGCTCGTCCTCGGCATCGAGACCTCCTGCGACGAGACGGCGGCCGCCGTCGTCGAGGACGGCCGGATCGTCCGCTCCTCGGTCGTGTCCTCCCAGGTCGACCTGCACGCCCGCTTCGGTGGCGTCGTGCCCGAGCTGGCCGGGCGGGCCCACCTGGCGCTCCTCACCCCGGTTGTGGCCGAGGCTCTCGAGCGGGCCGGCCTCGCCCCCGACGGCGGCCGCCCGCCGGTCGGGGCGGTGGCCGCCACCTACGGTCCGGGGCTGGTCGGGTCGCTCCTGGTGGGCCTCGCCGCCGGTAAGGCCCTGGCCATGGCCTGGCACGTGCCCTTCGTCGGGGTCAATCACCTCGAGGCCCACCTTTTCGCAGCGGGCCTCGAGGCCGAGGTCGAGTACCCGGTCGTGGTCCTCCTCGTCTCGGGCGGCCACACGGTCCTCGTCGAGGAGCGGGGCCCCGGGGACTACCGGGTCCTCGGCCAGACCCTCGACGACGCGGCGGGAGAGGCCTACGACAAGGTGGCCCGCTATCTCGGCCTCGGCTACCCGGGCGGCCCGGCCATCGACCGCATCGCCGCCGAGGGTGACCCGGCGGCCTTCGCCTTCCCCCGGGCCCTCTACCACGAGGGCTTCGACTTCTCGTTCTCGGGCTTGAAGACCTCGGTCGTGCGCACCGTCGAGCGCCACCCCGAGGCGCCGACCGCCGACGTGGCCGCCTCGTTCCAGGAGGCGGTGGTGGACGTCCTCGTGACGAAGGCCCGCCGGGCGCTGGCGGCCACCGGGGCGAAGGGCCTGGCCCTGGCGGGCGGGGTGGCCGCCAACTCGCTCCTCCGGCGTCGGGCGGCCGAGGCCGCGGCGGGCGACGGCGCGGCCGTCTACGTGCCCACGCTGGCCATGTGCACCGACAACGCGGCCATGGTGGCGGCGGCCGGTGCTTACCGCCTCGGGCGGGACGGCCCGACCACGCTCTCACTCGGGGCCGAGCCCAATCTCTCGCTGTCGGGCCGAGCCCGGGCAGCGTGACGATCCCGTGACAATGCCGGGCGTCGCGGGTTCTTGTACCCGTCGGGAGCTGGGCAGCGACCGGGGACCCGGGTGACCATTTCGTGTCGATGCGCCGGACCGCGTTGACTCAGCACTCTCTCAGCAACAAGAGTGCAACCGGAGCATCACCGAGTGGCGACTGGACCCAAGTGGGGTTCGGCTGGGCGATGCAGGTGGGGGTGGGGCAGTGATGAGCCAGATGCCGGAGTCGCAGCGCGTCGCGGGTGCTCACCGGTCGAGGCCGGTCTTCCCGGTCGCCCTGGCCCGGGTGGTGCTCGGGCTCTCGCTGGCCGTGGGCGGGCTCGCCGTCGTGCTGGCGGCGGCCGGGCCGGCCACCACGGCTGGCGCCGCCCCGCCGGCACTGCGCTCAGGGGCGCCGGTGGCGCCGCACCTGGCCGTGCCGTTCCCACAGGTCAAGGCGCCCCTCGGCGCGCCCGCAGGGAACGCGAGCGCCAGCCAGCTCGACCCGCGGAGGACGCTCGGCCCGGTGCCGCAGGTCTCGGTGGGGCCGGCCGCCACCTTCACGGTGAACTCGAGCGCCGACTCCCCGCTCTTGAGCCCGGGCGGCACCACCTGCGCCGACTCCGAGGGCACCCCGCTGTGTTCGCTCCGCGCCGCGGTGCAGGCGGCCAACAACCTGGCCGCGCCGGTGGTGATCGATCTCCCGGCCGGCACCTACGACCTGAGCGACTCGACGCTCGGCTCGCTGACCGTCGCCAATCCCGGCGGTACCTCGATCGTGGGCGCCGGGGCCTCGACCACGACCATCGCCGTGCCGGGTGGTAACCCCTACGGCGTCGTCCAGGTCGTCGACACGGCCGGCGGCGCCGGCGGCACCCTGTGGGCCTCGGGCGTGACACTGACCGGTGGGAGCGCCGGCTCCAGCGACGGCGGGGGGCTGGCCGTCGTCGACCCGAACGACGCGGCGGTCCTCGACGACGTGACGGTGACCGGCAATACGGCGGAGAGCGGCGGCGGGCTCGCCTGCGGGACGAGCGATTACGGCGGGAGTCTCTGGGTCACGGACTCGACGATCACGGGCAACTCGGCCACCGACGACGGTGGCGCCCTCTACGAGTACTGGTGCGGCGTGCAGCTCACGGATGACACCATCACCAACAACACCGCGGCCGACGACGGCGGCGGTGCCCTGTACAACGAATACGGCAACGTGACGATCACCGATGGACTGCTCTCGTCCAACACCGCCGGGACCGCCTCTCAGGCAGGCTACGGCGGGGCCATCTACGACTACTACGCCGACGCCGAGCTCAACGGGGCAACGGTGGACAACAACGTGGCGATGGACGACGGCTGGGGCGGCGGTATCTATCAGTACGACGAGAGTGACCTCACGGTCACTGGCGGCTCGATATCGGGCAACGCCGCCGAAGGGACCAGCTCTGTCGGTGGGGGCATCGCCAGCGACGGCGGGGTCTTGATAGCCCTCCACGGCGTGGCGGTGACCAACAACTCCACCGGTGCCGACAGCTACGGCGACGGCGGCGGCGGCCTCTACCTGTACGAATACACGTACGGGACGGGGGTCACTATCGACGACCACAGCACCTTCTCGGGCAACCAGACGGGAGCGATCGTCGCCTACGGGTATTACGGCGGCGGCGTGATGGACATCTCCGACTCGACGATCTCGGGGAACAGCTCCGACATCGAGTACAGCGCCGGGGCGATCACCGAGTACAGCTACTACTACGCAGGCAACGCGCTCACCCTCACGAACGACGTCGTCGACGGCAACTCGGCGACCGCCGACTACACCGCCGGTGCCATCATGACCTGGACGGAGGAGGAGGGCGGGACGGCCCTCTCGGTACAGGGGAGCACGCTCGACGGCAACACCACGACCGGGGAGTACTCGGGCGGCGCCGTCTTCGCCTGGGCCGAGGAGTACGCCGGCGTCAACGTGGCCCTCGACGACGACACGCTCGACGCCAACAGCGCCAGCGGCTACTTCGCTGGCGGGGCCGGCCTGGCCTGGGCCGAGGAGTATGCCGCCGTCAACGTCTCCATGGACGGTGACACGGTCGACGGCAACGCCTCGACCGGCGCGGAGGGATCCGGGGGGGTCCTCGCCTGGTCCGAGGAGTACTCCAACGCCTCGCTCGACGCCAGCAACTCGACGATGTCGGACAACACCGCACCCGACGATGGGTACGGCGGGGCGATCTACGCCTACGACGAGGACGACTATTCCCCGACCGAGGTCAACCTCACGAACGACGTGCTCTCGGGTAACTCCGTCGGGTCCACGACGTCGGGCGAGGAGGGCTATGGCGGCGCCGTTGCCCTGTACTACTACGGCACGCTCGACGTCACCGACTCGAAGTTGTCCGACAACTCGGCTATCGGGACGTCCGCCTCCGGTGCCTACGGCGGGGCGGTCTACGACGCCAGCTACGAGTCGGCCACCTACACCGGCGACCTCATCACGGGCAACCAGGCCACCGGGACCGGCTCCTGGGGCGGCGCGATCTACAGCGACGACGAGGGAGGTGACGTCGTCAAGCAGTCGACGATCTCCGACAACCGCGCCGAAGCGGGCGGCGGCTTCTACTTCGACTCGGACGGCTACGAGCTGCGGCTCGAGAACTCGACGGTGAGCGGCAACACGGCGGGCAACTCGTCGGCCGCCGGAGCAGGCGGGGGGCTGTTCCTCGATGACACCGAGGTGGACGCGACCAACTCCACCATCGTCAACAACGTGGCGCTCAACACGTCGTCCACCATGGGCGAAGGGGGAGGCATCGCCGACATCGGCGGTGCGGACACGCTCGAATTCACGACGATCTCCGGGAACGCCGCGGGCCTCGGAGGTGGCTACTACGGCGCCAGCAAGGGCGGCGTGGCCAAGGGGAGCATCATCGCCGGCAACACGGCGGTGCTGGCCGACCCGACGGCCTCGGACTGCGACGCCACGAGCACGGCGGCCACGCTGACGTCGTCGGGCAACAACGTCTTCGGGTCGGCCTCGTGCGTGACCGCGCTGTCCCTGGGCGACGTGGTGACGAGCACTGCCGAGCTCGGCCCGCTGAATCTCAACCCGGGCCCCGACGAGGCGACGGCCACGTACCCGACGGCGACCGTGGCCCTCCTCCCGGGCAGCCCGGCCATCGGGAACGGCGGCTCGCTCTGCCCCGCCACCGACCAGCGTGGCGTGGCCCGTCCCACGCACGGCGGCTGTGACTCCGGGGCCTACCAGTACGTGGCGCCGACCTACTGGCTCGTGTCCAAGGACGGCGGGGTATTCGGCTTCGGCCACGGGTTCTTCGGCTCGGTGCCCGGGGTGGGGGTCCACGTGACCAACATCGTGGGCATCGCCGCCAGCCCCGACGGCGGCGGTTACTGGATCGTCGGGAACGACGGTGGCGTCTACGCCTTCGGTGACGCCCGCTTCGCCGGCTCGGTGCCCGGTCTCCAGATCAACGTGACCAACGTCGTGGGCATCGTCCCCACCCCCGACGGGGGCGGCTACTGGATCGTCGGGAACGACGGCGGCGTCTACACCTTCGGCGACGCCGCGTTCGCCGGCTCGGTGCCCGGTCTCCAGATCAACGTGACCAACGTCGTGGGCATCGCCGCCACCCCTGACGGGGGTGGCTACTGGATCGTCGGGAACGACGGCGGCGTCTACACGTTCGGTGACGCCCGGTACTACGGCTCGGTGCCCGGTCTCCAGCTCAACGTGAACAACGTCGTGGGCGTCGTGGCCAACCCCGACGGGAGCGGCTACTGGCTCTTCAGCAACGACGGCGGGGTCTACGGCTTCGGCAGCTCCCGCTACTGGGGCTCGGTGCCGGGCCTCGCGGTCCACGTGAACGACGTCGTCGGCGGGGCGGCGGGCCTGAACGGGCTCGGGTACTGGATGGCCGGGAGGAACGGCGGGGTCTACGCCTTCCCCGACGCCGTCTACCAGGGCTCGATGGTCGGCCAGCCCCTGAACGAGCCCATCGTGGCCATGGCCGCCTTCGTGTCCTGATGCGGCGGGGTCGCCCGCTCACAGGCAGCTGTGCCGTCGGGCCGCCTCCGGGCGGCCCGACGGGCGTCCCCGGGGGCGGGCGGACGTCCCGGGCCCGCCCTGACCGGCGCCCGGTTGCTCCCCCGCACGGCGCCCGCTAGGATTAGCACTCGCAAGGTCAGAGTGCTAGAAGTGCCAAGGAGGCCCCTTCTCATGAAGCTGCACCCCCTGGAAGACCGGATCGTCGTCCGGCCCGGCGAGTCCGAGGAGACCACGGCCTCCGGGCTGGTCATCCCCGATACCGCCAAGGAGAAGCCCCAGCAGGGCGAGGTCCTGGCCGTGGGCCCGGGCCGGCGAGCCGAGCACACGGGCGAGCTCATCCCCCTCGAGGTCAAGGTGGGCGACACCGTCGTCTATTCCAAGTACGGCGGCACCGAGATCACCGTCGACGGCGAGGACCTGCTCATCCTCTCGGGCCGGGACGTCCTGGCCAAGATGTTGAAGAAGTAGGGGCCAACGCCCCGGCCACCGGGCGCCCGCCCGGGGCCCCCCGATCACCTGAGAAGCACCCCACGAGGAGCACGCGTCACCGATGCCCAAGATCCTGAAGTTCGACGAGTCCGCCCGGCACGGGCTGGAGGCCGGCGTCAACAAGCTGGCCGACACCGTGAAGGTCACCCTCGGCCCCCGCGGCCGCAACGTGGTGATCGGCAAGACGTTCGGCCCGCCGACCATCACCAACGACGGCGTGTCGATCGCCCGGGAGATCGAGCTCGAGGACCCGTTCGAGAACATGGGCGCCCAGCTGGTGAAGGAGGTCGCCACCAAGACCAACGACATCGCCGGCGACGGGACGACCACCGCCACCGTGCTCGCCCAGGCCCTCATCCGGGAGGGCCTGCGCAACGTGGCCGCCGGCGCCTCGCCGAGCGCCCTCAAGCGGGGCATGGACAAAGCGGTGGCCACCACGGTCGAGGAGCTCGCCAAGCTCTCGAAGGAGGTCGACTCGAAGACCGAGATCGCCCAGGTGGCGGCGATCTCCGCCGCCGACCAGGCCATCGGCGACGTGCTCTCCGACGCCATCGACAAGGTGGGCAAGGACGGCACGGTGACGGTCGAGGAGTCGAACACCTTCGGCATGGAGCTCGAGCTCACCGAGGGCATGCAGTTCGACAAGGGCTACCTCTCGCCCTACTTCGTGACCGACCCCGAGCGCCAGGAAGCCGTGCTCGACGAGCCGCTGATCCTGTTCTTCAACGGCAAGGTCAGCGCCGTCCACGACCTCGTGCCCGTGCTCGAGAAGGTCATGCAGACGGGCAAGCCGCTCCTCATCGTGGCCGAGGACGTGGAGGGCGAGGCGCTCGCCACGCTCGTGGTCAACAAGATCCGGGGCACGTTCACCTCGGTGGCGGTGAAGGCCCCCGGGTTCGGCGAGCGTCGCAAGGCCATGCTCCAGGACATGGCCATCCTGACCGGGGCCGAGGTCATCTCCGAAGAGATCGGTCTCAAGCTCGAGAACGCCACGCTCGACCTGCTCGGCAAGGCTCGCCGGGTCATCGTGAATAAGGACGACACGACGATCGTCGAGGGCGGGGGGACCGCGGAGGCGGTGAAGGGCCGGGTGGCCCAGCTCAAGCGGGAGATCGACGATACCGACTCGGACTGGGACCGCGAGAAGCTCCAGGAGCGGCTGGCCAAGCTGGCCGGCGGCGTAGCGGTGGTGAAGGTCGGCGCGGCCACCGAGATCGAGCTGAAGGAGAAGAAGCACCGCATCGAAGACGCCCTCTCGGCCACCCGGGCGGCCATCGACGAGGGCATCGTGGCCGGCGGGGGCACCGCCCTCGTGCGGGCCCAGCCGGCGGTCGAGAAGCTGGCGGCCAAGCTCGAGGGCGACGAGGCTACCGGGGCCCGCATAGTGGCCCGGGCCCTCGAGGAGCCGCTCCGCTGGATCGCCTTCAACGCCGGCCTCGAGGGCGCGGTGCTCGTGCGCCAGGTGGCCGCGGAGAAGGGCGCGGTCGGGCTTAACGCCCTCACCGGCCAGCTCGAGGACCTCGTGAAGGCCGGCGTGGTCGACCCGACCAAGGTCACCCGCTCGGCGCTGCAGAACGCGGCCTCGATCGCCTCGCTCCTCCTCACGACCGAGGCCCTCGTGGCCGACAAGCCCGAGAAGCACGACGCCGCGGCGGCCGCCGCGGCAGCCGCCGGCATGGGCGGCATGGGCGGCATGGGCGGCATGATGTGAGAGCACGGCGAACGGGCCGCCTCCCGCGGTCCGACGCCGGTCGGCCGGGCCCACGGGCCCGGCCGAGCCGCGTGGGCGGTCGGGCGCTCGCCGTAGGGTGAGCTGACCCGTGTCCTCATCCGATCCCGCCGTCCCGCCCCAGATCGTCCCGCGCCCACCGACCGCCCGGCCCGGCGGCCCGCCGCCCTGGTCAGGCCTCCCGCCCGGGCGCCGCCGCCACCTCACGCTCGAGGTGGTGCTCGACGCCCTCGACCGCGCCGGTCACGGGGGCGACGCCCCGCCGCCGGGTGAGGCGCCGGCCGAGGTGCTCGACTCGTTCGTCTCGGTCGAGCGAGCGGCCCTCGCCGCGGTCCTCGTGGCACTGTTCGAGGAGCGCGGTGAAGCCCGAGTGGTGCTGACCCGCCGCTCGACGCGCCTGCGGTCGCACCGGGGCGAGGTGAGCTTCCCGGGCGGCCGGGCCGAGCCGGGCGAGGACCCGTGGGCTGCCGCCGTCCGCGAGGCGGCCGAGGAGGTGGGCCTCGACCCGGCCACCGTGACCCGTCACGGCTGGCTGCAACCCGTCGTCACGTTCCAGTCGGGCTCGTTCATCATGCCGGTGGTGGGCGGCCTGCCCGGCCGGCCGGTGCTCGTGGCCAACCCGGCCGAGGTCGACCGGGTCTTCGACGTGGCCCTGACCGACCTCCTGGCCGACGACGTCTTCCACGAGGAGCTGTGGATGCTCCCGGAGAGCGCCGACTCCGATGGCCGGGAGCGGCCGATCTGGTTCTTCGAGGCGGCGGGCGAGCTCGTGTGGGGGGCGACGGCCCGCGTCCTCACGGAGCTGCTCGCTGTCGTCGTCGGGGTCAAGCCCCCGCCCCGCTGACTGCGCCGACGGCCCCGGGCGAACCGAGGCTGCAACAACCGACGAGGGGACGGCCTACGAGGGCGGCTCGGCGTAGTGAGGGAACACCGGGCCGGGCGCGATGGCAACGAAGTTGACCGGCGTGATCGGGAAGCTCACCCCCAGGCAGGAGTACACGGCCCAGGGGATCCTGTTCTCATTCAAGGGGAAATTGATCCCTTGCCCGCTCAGGGTTTGGTAGACGTCGAAGATCTTCGAGACATTGGCGGCGAGCTGGTTGAAGGGGGGTGGGATCAGTCCGAGGGAGAAGTCGATGATGCTGCCGACGTCGATGTCGCCCCCCGGCACCCCGTAACCGCCCCACCAGTCGGTCGAGGCGTCAACGAAGGCCTCCCAGGGTGGAACACAGGGGAGCAGACCGAGCCACGGGTACTCCTGGGTCGTGCTCTCGACGGCAACGGCGTCTTCGTCGTAACTGAACTGGGAATAGCCGACGGCCAGGGCCGCCAGCAGCGGGACGGAGATGGCGGTCACGAGGTATTGGAACTGGGCGCCGTCGACGGTGTCGCCGGCCGAGGCCGACTCGAGCTGGATGCCGGTCCCGCCGTACTCGGAGTCGTCGAAGGGGGTGGGCCGGCTCGCCGTTCCCCCGGCTTCCGTGACCCCCCCGACTGAACCGTCGTCCTGGCTGGTGAAGATCACCGGCGTCGCAGGTATCCCGCTCGCACCGACGACGAAGTCGCTGCTCGCCGGCACGTCGATGCCGGTTTCGTTCGGTGCGACCTTGATCATGGTGCCGGGGTCGAGCGTCAAGGTGTCGCTCGCGTTCACATAGAGGGTGCTCTCGAGCACGAGGGGTAGCGTCGTGTTGTTCCACTCGCCGTAGGCTGAGTTGCCCCCGCTCAGGAACATCCCGGCCATGTTGTCCCCACTGGCTACGTCGTTGGTGATGGTGCCGAAGTTGAGGATGGCGTTTTGCATCGTGTAGGCCGGGTCCCCGGGGGCCACGACCGAGTCGTTCTCCAGGACGGGTGTGGTGTTCACGGTGTTGACGATGGTGATGCCACCACCCTCCACCGTGTCCCCAGTCAGGACAGCATTGGTGACGTAGTCGACGAAGGCGCCACCGTAGGAGCCCCCGCTGCCGGGATTCAGCGTAGTGTTCTCCATCGTGAAGTTTCCGGCCACGGTCGAAGAGTCGTTCACCCAGACGCCCGCTGATCCGGAGAACGTGTCGCCGTTGAGGGTGATCGACTGGTCGGTGGTACCCCAGACGGCGTTCTCCCCGTAGTAGGTGGTGGTGCCGCCGGCGTAGTCCACGTTGGTGTTGTTCACGGTGAGGATGCCGGTCCCGGCCACGCCGAAGCCACCCCAATCGCCCTCGATGGGGGTACCCGACCCGGTGTCGCCTCCGACGGAGTTGTCGTTGACCGAGGTGAACGTCACGCCGTCGGCGTCGAGCTCCCCTTCCACCAGGAAGGAGCAGAGCGAGCCGTCGGGGCAGGGCTGCCCGCCGGCCGGGTAGTTGCCCTTCACCACCGTGCCGGCTGACAGCGTGAGGGTGACGGACGGGAGGATCAGCAGCTGCCCTGCGATCACCATGGAAATCGGGTTCTGCCATGTCCCGCTGTCGACGAGCGTCGACTGGAGAAGCTCGATTTCGGTGTCCGGGCCCGAGGCGGCGTTCCCGGTGATGTCGGCCAGGTCCAGATAGGGGGTACTGATCACGTAGGCGGCACCAAGAGGATCGATGACCTGATTGTTCTCAAGTGTGATCTGCGAGTTGATCTCGTTGTAGATGACGATTTGGCCGCTGGTCACGGTGTTACCTGTCACGACCGGCGACTCCACCCCGACCATCGAGAGAGTGGCGTCCGCGGTCGTCCCAGTGACCGTGATCTGCCCGGGGTCGCCGTCGAAGGTGAGCTGCGCCGAGTCGGAGAAGATGTCATCGGTTAGCGTGACGGGGTCGTCTCCGTTGGTGAAGAGGCTCTGGCACAGGCCGTACTTACAGGTCGCCGCATAGTCGACGGAGGAGCCCCGGAGATCGAGGGTGCCACCCTCGAGCCCGAACCCGTACCAGTCGCCCTCGGCGGGGGAACCCGAGCCGGTCATGCCGCCCACGGAGTTGTCGTTGACCGAGGTGAAGGTGACGCCTGTGGCGTCGAGGGTGCCCTCGACGTCGATCGAGCACGCCGTCTCGTACTGGCAGAACTGGCCACTCGAGGTCGACTTCACCACGGAGCCGCTGGTGAGAATCGTGGTCCCAGTGAGGACGAGCGTGTTCTCGGTTACCATCGGCAGCGACTCGTTCCACGTACCCGTGGCAATCGAGGCGTCGAACTCGATGGCGAGCGTGCCGTTGCCGACGGCCGAATCCCCGGTCACGTTGTCGAAATCGATGTCCGGCGACTGGATGAAGTACGCCATGCCTCCAGGGTCGGTGACGGTGTCGTCCGTGACCGTAGGCATGGTTGTTTGGTCCTCGACCGTGATCGTGCCGTCGGACACCGAGTCGCCAGTGATCACCGGGGAGCCCTCGGTCTGGAAGTTGAGACTGGCATCGGTGGTGGTGTCACTGACGGTAAGGGGGCCCGTGCCGTCTTGCACAACCAGCTGGGAAGAGTTCGAGAAAGTGCCACCGGTGACCGTGATCGACGCACCGCCGTAGCCGAAGAGGCTCTCGCACAGTCCATACGTGCACCCGTCGGCGTAGTCGACCACCGAATTGGAGAGATCGAGGGTGCCCGTCACGCCGAAGCCCAGCCAATCACCTTCACCCGGTGATCCCGAACCTGTGACGCCGCCCACCGAATTGTCATTCAATGAGGTGAAGGTGACACCTGTGGCGTCCAGCGTCCCTGCCACCTTGATCGAGCATGTCACGCCGTTGGCGCACACGAGCCCGGTCCCACCCAGCTTCACGGTGGTGCCTTGGGGCAGCGTGACGGTCCCGCTGATGGTGAGCCCCCGGTAGGCGACGATGGGCAGACTGCCGCTCCAGGTGCCGGTCACGACGGAAGCGTCGAACTCGACGGCGAGCTCTCCGGTGCCGGTGGCCGTGTCGCCCGTCACCTGGTCGAGCACGATGGCCTGCGACTCGATGTAGTAGGCGATGCCTCCCGGATTCGTGACCACGTCGTTTTCGATCGTCGGCACGCTGTGACACGTGATGTTGATGTTGCCGTCCGTGACACTGTCGCCGGTCAGGACGGGCGCGTCGACACCCTGCAACGTGATGCTGCCCGACGTTCTTGTGCCGCTGATCGTGATCGGTCCGGTGTCGTCCTGGGCGATGAGCTGGGCCGAGTTCACGAACGAGTCGTTCGTGAAGGTGATCGACGGACCGCCGTAGCCGAACAGGCTGTCGCAGGTGCCGTATTGGCAGAACGCGGCGTAGTCCACGGTGGTGTTCGAGAGACTGAGCGTGCCGGCCACCCCGAAACCTCGCCAGTCGCCCTCGGCTGGGCTACCGGTACCGGTGGGACCGCCCACAGAATTGTCGTTGATCGAGGTGAAGGTGGCACCCGTGGCGTTGAGTGTGCCCATAGTGTCGATGGCGCAGGCAATCCCGTCCTCGCAGATCTGACCGCTCCCACTGGCCTTCACGACGGTGCCGTTGTTCAGGTTCAGGACGACGCCAGCGGCGACCTCGGCGAAATTCTGGATCACATAGGTGCTGGCGATCAGGTCGCTCCAGGTGGTGCTCGTCGTGATGTCACCGGTCACGGTGATCGTCGCGAGAGGCGTGACCGGGGCCACGTCGACGAGCAGCGTGGCCGAGGTCACGCCGTGGTTAGCCGAGGTGGCGGTGACCGTGAACGTGTAGCCCACCGGCTGGGAGCCGACATTAGCTGGGAGCTTCACCGTCACAGAACCGGTCCCGGCGCAGGGCACCTTCTTCGGGAGGCCGGCCACGGCCGGGCTTACCGAGAAGGCACAACTCGTCGCGAGGACGGTCGCGGTCAAGATGACCTTGCCGCCCGTGTGGGCCACGACGCCGGGAGACGAAGTGAACGACGTGACGGGTACGCCGACCGGGGCCGCCTGGGTCACGGTTCCCGTGGCGGTTGCACTCTTCTTGCCCTGCTTCGCCACCACTTTGAACGTGAGGGTACGGGCGGTCGACCCGGGATTGGCCGGGACGTTCACCGTGGTCATCGTGGTCCCCGAACTACACGAGAGACTGACCGGGAGTCCGGCTATCGCCGGGGTTACGGAGAACGTGCAGGTGGTGGCGTTGGTGGAGGTGGCGGTCAGCGTCACCTGTCCGCCTGTGGCCGGCAGCGACGTCGGGGAGGCGGAGAGACTGACGGTCGGACCCCCTCCCTGAGGGAGGATCCGGCTGGGGATGACCACCTCTAGCCCCCGATCGGACGTCCGGGGTCGGCGCTGCGGCGTCGTCACGACGAGGAAGCGACGTGACCGCACGGACTCGTCCCGCGAAGGACCCGGTGGGCGAGGGCCCAGTCGAGTCATCGCCGACCGCGAGGCGGACGCGGCCAAGGACACGCTGGCGCTCGGCGCCGCGGCCGCCGACCCTGACAAGGGAAGGATCGTGCCGGCCGCCACGAACCACAAGATGAGGGCCGACAACCAGAGAAGAGCGGCTCCCGCCCGCCAGCGCTTCACTCCACCACACTCTTCCTTCCGAGCGCCGCAGTCAACCTGCTTCGGCCGTTGACGAATGTTGTTGCGCTCGGTGTGATTGAAGAGCCCCGGCCCTCCTGATCGGCGCGTCTCCGTGGCCAATAGGGACGAGGGAACGGCCGCTCCGCGGAGCCGAGTCCGATCGCTGGCCGACCCCGTGGTTCGCGCCGAGCGGCAGTTGTTCGCCACCAGCTACTGGTCGGGTCGAGCGAGCGGGCCGAGTCGGTGAAGCGGGGTCCCCGGCTGTGCTTATGGGCCGCCCCTAAGGAGAACGTCGACGGCGGTTGCGTGCTCGTCGTGGCGCGCCGCGCTTAAGACGGGTGATGCCGGCAGCCGGTGGCGGATTCGGCGCGGCGACGACCTCGACGCCTTCTGCGCCGCACTCCTCGACCTCATCGCCGGCCCCCCGGTGCAGAGCGGTGCCGTGACCGCGACCCGGGGTCGCCCGAACTAATTGCGCGACCTCGAGTTACCGCGGCGTCACGGGAGCGGTCGGCTCCTCGGGTAGTCCCCCGTGCCCCGGGGTGCCCGCCACCTCGACGGCGCACCCCGGTGCCGGCGGCGAGTGGACCTGGTGTCTTCGCCACCGGCACCGGGCAGGCGGCCCAGCTACACCGCCACGTTCACGAAGGTGACCGCCACGTTGTAGGACACGGCGGTCGGGCTCGACGGCTCGGGGGCGAAGGTGACGAGACCGGCCCCGCTGCAGGGCAGTGGGATGTTGGTCGGGATGGTCTTCGTCACCCCGTAGTGCGTGAAGCGGACCGTACCTTTGGCCGACGCGGGGACCGGGGCGAAGTAGGCCACGATGCCGTGGGCCGCGGTACCCGTGTAGCCGGCCGGGTTCGGGATGGCGGTCGGCGAGAGCACCGTGAAGGTCTGACCGCCGAGGGCCCGCCCGGTGAGACCCTCCGGACCGGGGCAGACCACCTGGACGACGGCGTCGGAGGACTGGCCGTTCACCAAGCCGATGAAGAACTGGTGGGGCCCGATCTTGCCGTTGCCGAAGCCGGCCGAGGCCGGGAGGGCGGCGACGAGCACCGAACCGACCGCGACGGCCGCGCCGGCGGCGAGACGAAGGGCGCGCGAGGACATGGGACACCTCCTGACGGAGCCCGGGGAGCTCCGGACGACGACACGGGACTATCCACTGCTGACAGGCGACTGCGGGATTACCACTACTTCTAACGTCGCTCGTCCCGCGGCGTTACGGCCGGTGCGGGTTTGAATCGGCGGCCGTGCTCGGCTAACCAAGTCGGGTGGATCCACGGGAGGCGCTGAGCCGTACGGACGGCACGCCGCTGGCCGGCACCGGCGTGCCCCTCGGGGCGGCCCTCCGCCGGCTGGCCGAGGCCGACCCGGGCCGCCCGGCCGTCACCGTCTACGGGCCCGACGGTGTCGTCGAGTCGGTCACCCGACGAGAGCTCGAGGAGCACACCAACCGGCTGGCCCGCTGGTTCGAGGCCGCTGGGGTAGGCGAGGGGGACCTCGTCACGATCGGCCTGCCCAACTCGGTGGCCTTCGTCGAGGCGGCGCTCGCCGCCGCCAAGCTCGGGGCGGTGCCCCAACCGGTCTCCCACCGGCTGCCCGAGCCCGAGCGGCAGGAGATCATCGAGCTCGCCGACCCGGCGCTCGTGGTGGGGGGCCCGCCGCCGCCCGGCGGCCGACGGCACCTGGCCGAGGGCTTCGTGCCGCCGGCCGACCTCTCGGGCGACCCCCTGCCCGACCGGGTGTCGCCGCAGCGCCTGGCGGTCACCTCCGGGGGTTCGACCGGGCGGCCGAAGCTCATCATGTCGGGCCGGCGGGGCGAGCTCTCGGGCGCCGACGTCGTCCTCATGGGCACCGACGGGACGATGGTGGTCCCCGGCCCGCTGTACCACAACGCCCCGGTCTCGAACACCCTCGACGGGGTGTGCGCCGGCAACCACGTGGTGCTCTCACCCCGCTTCGACGCCGAGACCACCCTCGCCGCGGTCGAGCGCTTCTCGGCCCACTGGGCCCTCCTCGTGCCGACGATGATGCTGCGCATCTGGCGGCTCCCCGACGAGGTGAAGGCCCGTTACGACCTCTCCAGCCTGAGCACCGTCTGGCACATGGGCGCGCCGTGCCCGGCGTGGCTGAAGGAGGTTTGGCTCCACTGGCTCGGCCCTGAAAAGGTGTGGGAGATGTACACGGCCACCGAGGCCCAGGCGGGCACGGCCATCCGCGGCGACGAGTGGCTCGAGCACCCCGGCTCGGTCGGCCGCCTCCTGTTCGGGGAGATGAAGGTGGTCGACCCCGAGACGGGCCAGGACCTGCCGGCCGGCACGGTTGGCGAGCTCTACCTGCGCCCGGCCCCGGGGGCGCCGCCCCCCTACGCCTACCGGGGCGCCGAGGCCCCTTCCCTGCCCGGCGGTTGGGAGTCGCTCGGCGACATGGGCTCGTTCGACGCCGAGGGCTATCTGTTCCTCGCCGACCGGCGGGCCGACATGATCCTCGTCGGCGGGGCCAACGTGTACCCGGCGGAGGTGGAGGCGGCGGTCCTCGCCCACGACGGCGTGGCCTCGTGCGCGGTCATCGGCCTGCCCGACGAGGACCTTGGCAGTCGGGTCCACGCCATCGTCCAGCTCGCCCCGGGGGCCGAGGTGGACGAGGAGGAGCTGCTCTCGTTCGTGGGCGACCGGCTCGTGCGAACCAAGGTGCCCCGCTCGGTCGAGTTCGTGGACTGGCCGGTGCGTGACGACGCCGGCAAGGTGCGGCGGAGCGCGCTGCGGGCGGAGCGGAGCGGAGGTGCCGCGTGAAGTTCGGCGTCCACCTCGGACCGCAGTTCCTCACCATCGAGGAGCTGCGCCACGGCTGGCACCAGACCGAGCAGCTCGGCTTCGACTGGTTGAGCGTCTGGGACCACTTCTACCCGGCTGCCCCGCCCTTCGACGGGCCGAACTTCGAGGGGCTGGCCTGTCAGGCGGCCATGGCCGTCGAGACCAGCAAGGTGCGGCTGGGCTGCCTCGTCTACTGCGCCGGTTACCGCCACCCGGCGGTGCTCGCCAAGGCGGCCACGACGATCGACCACCTCTCGGGGGGACGCCTCGAGCTCGGGCTCGGGGCCGGCTGGCACCAGATGGAGTTCGAGGCCTACGGGCTCCCCTTCGAGCCGCCGGGCGTACGGCTGCGCCGTCTGGCCGAGTCCGTCGAGGTGGTGCGGCTCCTCTTCACCGAGGAGACCGCCGACTACGACGGCGAGTTCTACACGCTGCGCCAGGCCCGCAACACCCCGAAGCCCCTGCAGCCCCACCCGCGGATCTGGGTCGGCGCCCGCGGCCCCAAGGCCCTCGCCCTCGCCGGGCGCCTCGGCGACGGCTGGAACGTGGCCTACGTGAGCGCGGCGGAGTTCGCGAAGAGCGCGGCAACGGTACGGGAGCACGCCGGCAGCCGCCCGTTCGTGACGGGGGTCAACGTCGGGCTCGTGGGCGACGTGGCCGCCGAGGACAAGGAGCGGTTCCTCCGCGAGCGCTTCGGGGCGGCCGCCCCGGTGGCCGAGGCCACGCTCAGCGGCTCCTCCGCCGAGGTGATCGACCAGGTGGCCCGCTATGCCGAGGCCGGCGCCGACTGGCTGGTCGTGGCGCTGCGGGTGCCCCTCGAGCCCGAGGTCCTCGAGCGCTTCGCCACCGAGGTGATCCCGGCCTTCCGCTGACCGTTTGGCGGCGACCCGGGTCTGAGCACCCTCACCAGGGCGCGCCGGCCCGCACGGTGGTCGTGTCGCGGCCCGAGCGCAGCACCCGGCCGGGACGCTCGCCGGTGAACTCTCCGGCCGTCACGACCTCGGTGCCGCCCACGAGCACGTGCTCGATGCCCCGGGCCCCGGCGTAGAGGCGGGGCTGTCCGGCCGGCAGGTCGCTCCGGGTGTGCTCGGTGCCGGGCCCGACGGTCTCCGGGTCGAACACGACGACGTCCGCGGCGTAACCCTCGACCAGCCGGCCCCGGTCCTTCAGCCCGTAGAGCCGGGCCGGCCGGTCGGCCAGCAGGGCGACCGCCTCCTCCCAGCTGATGAGGCCGCGCTTTCGCACCGCTCCCTCGAGGAAGGCCGTCGAATAGACCGCCCCGACGAGGAGGTCGAGGTGGGCCCCGGCGTCGGAGCCGCCGAGCACCGCCCGGGGGTGGCGCCACACCTCGCGGCCGGCGACCCAGTCGCCGTCGGACTCGGGGGTGGGCGCCCGCAGCCCGGTCCGGAGCCGGTCGGCGACGACGATGTCGACGAGCGTGTCGAAGGGTGAGCGGCCCTGTTCGGCCGCGACGTCGCCCACCTTGCGCCCCTCGAAGGGCGCGGCGGCCGGCGTGAAGGTCTCCTCGACCGTGAGCTCGGGCCAGTTGGCCACCCGGGCCCGCAGGATCCCCGCCCCGTCGGAGGCCGCCCCCTCCTCGAGCCGGCGACGCACCTCGGGGTCGGCCAGGCCGGCCAGGATCTCGTCCTCGTCCTGGGAGAGGAACTCCCGCCACCCGGGCAGGCCCTCGAGGAGCGACCCGCCGGCGAACGTGATGCGCACCGGCATGACCTGCATGAGGGTGAGGGCCACGACCGTGGCCCCTCGCTCCGCCGCCACGTCGGAGGCGTGCAGCTGGTGCTCGATGCGGCCGGGGACGTAGGCCGGCACGCCGAGGACGTTCCAGTTGAGCGGCCGGTCGGCTTTGGCCGACAGACTGGCCATCAGGTCCTCCTCCTCGGGGCTGAAGCCGGTGAGGCAACCCTGGAGGATCATCTCGAGCGTGGTGCCGGGGTGGTCGGCCAACGCCGCGGCGAGCGACTCGAGCTCGGTGCGGGAGGCCGAACGGGACGGCACGGGTTCCATGTCCCCGTCGTGGTGGGTGTGCACCGTCGAGGTCGAGAGACCGAGGCCCCCCTCGCCGAGGGCCCGCTGGAGGGCGGCGACCATGGCCGCCACCTCGTCTCCGGTGGCCTCCCGCCGCACCGCGTCATCGCCCATGACCGAACGGCGGATGGTCGAGTGGCCGACGAGGAAGCCGGCGTTCACCCCGAGTCGCCCCTCCAGCCGAGCGAGGAAGTCGCCGAAGCTCCGCCACTCCCAGTCGAGGCCGGCCTCGAGGGCCCGCTTCGACATGCCCTCGACCTTGGCCATCATCCGCGTGAGGTAGACGGCGTCGTCGGGGCCGGCCGGGGCGAGTGAGAAGCCGCAATTGCCGCCGATGACCGTGGTCACGCCGTGGAGGGGAGAGGGGCTGGCGTCGCCGTCCCAGAGCAGCTGGGCGTCGTAGTGGGTGTGCAGGTCGACGAAGCCCGGGGCCACGCAGAGGCCGTCGGCGACGAGGGTCCGGGCGGCCGGCTCGTCCACCTCGCCCACCGTCGTCACCCGGCCGTCGGCCACGCCGACGTCCGCCGGCCGGGCGGGGGCCCCGGTGCCGTCGAGCACGGTCCCGCCGCGGATCACGAGGTCGAGCACGGGCCCACCCCCTTCAGTCGATGGTCGGGAGGTCCAGGCGGTAGAGGCGGGCGGCGTTGCCTCCGAGGACCTTGGCCCGCCCCTCGGGCGAGAGGGCCGCGGTGTTGGCCATGGCCACCTCGACCGGGTCGGGGAAGAGGCACGTCGGGTGGGGGAAGTCGGTGGCGAACATGAGGTTGTCCTCACCGATCCAGTGGCCGAAGCCCCCTGGCGTGAGCGGCTCGAACCAGAACGTCATCGTGAAGTTCCGCTTGACGTAGGCCGACGGCATCATCGAGAGCTCGGCCAGCCGCTCCGGGGCGTTCTCCTGCATCTCGAAGTCGATGGCCAGGAGGGCGAAGGGGACCCAGCCGGCCCCGCTCTCGACCGAGACGAACTGCAGCGCCGGGAACCGGTCGAGCAGCCCCGAGCAGCAGATGTTCGAGACCACCCGGGCATTGTTCTGGAACAGGAGGGCGCTGCCGACGGCCACCGCCACGTCGCGGTCCTGGGAGGGCCAGGCGAAGTCGCCGAAGAAGGCCATCGTGGTGGCGCTCGCCCCGATGTGGAAGTGCACGGGCAGCGCGAGGTCGCTCACCACCTCCCAGAGGGGGTCCCAGTCCGGGCTGGCCAGGTCGGGGCCGCCCTGGTCCTGAGGGTCCATCGTCATGTTGACCCCCCGCAGCCCCATGTCGTGGCCCCGGAGCGTCTCGCGTACCGAGGCCCCCACGTCCCAGGCCGGCAGGACGGCCATTGAGAGGAGGCGCTCCTTCGTGTCGCGCTGCAGCTCGGCCCCGAAGTCGTTGTAGAGCTGCAGGCAAGCGAGTCGGAGCTCGGGGTCGTTGACCGTGTTCGAGAGGATGTCGCCGCCGAAGCCCACCGTGTTCGGGAACACCACCTGGACGGCGATGCCCTGGTCGTCCATGAGCTCGAGGCGGGCCACCGGGTCGTAGGCCGCGGCGTGCATGGCCTCGATCGGCCACTCGAGGCAGGCCTCGGCCGGCGGGCCCTTCGACCCGTCGATGGCCACCACGCCGCCGCCCGTGGCCCGGGCGAGCACCGACCCGTCGACCACCCAGGTGGGGATGCCGTCCTGGTCGACGACCTTCGGCACGCGCTCTTTGATCTCGGGCGGGGCCCGACTGGTCCACAGGTCGTGGACTTCGGTCAGGTGGGTGTCGGCGTCGACCACGACGGGCCGGGCCGCGGCCTCGGTCGCCCCGCTCACGACCGCAACCCCGGGAGCACCTCGGCGGCCAGGGCGGCGTGGGACTCGCCCCACCCCTCGGGCCGGTTGGCGTCGCGCCCCTCGACGAGCACCAGGTGGTCGAGGCCGAGGGCCACGAGCTCCTTCAGCCGGGCCAGGCACTCGGCGGGCGTCCCCACCACCCCGAAGCGGTCCACGAAGTCCTCGTCGAGGTGGTTCACGTGGCGGCCCCAGCCCCGGCCGTAGTTGCGGTCGTAGTCGGCGGTCACCGCATCGACCACCAACTTGTCCTCGGGCGTGAGGAGCTCGGCCGTGCCGCCGGGCAGCCCCGAGAAGCGGGCGTAGACCCCGAGGCAGGCCCGGGCGAGGTCGCGGGCGGTGGCCCGGTCGTCGTGGGCCGCCACGACGAGGTAGGCCCCGAGGGCGAGCGGGGTGGTCACGCCGGCCGCCTCCCGGGCGGCCCGGGCCACCTCGAGGGCCCAGGCCACCCGCTCGGGCTCGGCGCCCATGTTGACGGTGAGGCGCTCGGCGAAGCAGGCCCCGTAGCCGATCATCTTCGGCCCGGTGGCCGCCACGTCGACGGGGACCTTCGGGAGGCCGCTCGCCGCGATCCACGGAATCTCGCTCGGGAAGCCCCCCGTCTCGACCACCTCGCCGCGCAGGTAGCCCTGGACCCGGTCGGTGTAGTCGACGAACTCCTTCACCGAGACCGGCGGGAGCCCGATATAGGCGAGCGCCGAGTCGCCCCGGCCGAGCCCGAGCACCGCCCGGCCGCCCGACTCCACCTGGACTGTGGCGATGGCTGCCGCCGTCACCGCCGGGTGCCTCGTCCCCGGGTTCGTGACCCCGACCATCAGCCGCAGCCGCTCGGTGGCCCGGGCCACGACGGCGAGGCCGCAGTACGGGTCGGCCGACAGGTGCTGGGTGTCGCCGAAGCTCACCCCGTCGAACCCGGCCCGCTCGGCCTCGATCCCGTCGGCCAGGCCGAAGCCCGGCCGGTTGACCGACGCCGTCCACACCTCCGTCACGTCACTCCCTCCGTCTGCCCCCGCTAGGGGAGCATCCCGTCTTCGATGAGGTACTGCCGCTGGATCCAGTGCCGCCCGGCCTCGACGCTGCCGCCGTCGATCGTGAGCGTGGTCCCGGTGACGTAGGCCGCACCGGGGCCGGCCAGGTAGAGCGCACCTTCGGCGATCTCCTCGGGCAGCCCGGCCCGGCCGATGGGGCTGAACGACGGCGCCCGGCTCTGGAAGACCGGCGTCTCGATCACGAAGCGCGACATCTCGGTGAGGATGAAACCCGGGGCGATCTCGTTGACCGTGATCTTGTGGTCGGCGAGGGACATGGCCGAGGTCTTGGTCAGGTGTCGCATGGCGGCCTTGGACACCGCGTAGTGGGCGAAGTCGCCGTAGGCGATGGACCCGTCGACCGAGCCGATGTTGATGATGCGCCCCTCGATGCCCTGGTCGACCATGTGGCGCCCCACGACCTGGCTGCAGATGAAGGCGGAGTTGAGGTTCACCCGCATGATGTCGTCCCAGGCTTCCTCTGGGATGTCGAGGAAGCGGTAGAACCCGTTGAAGATCCCGACGTTGTTGACGAGGATGTCGACCGGCCCGAGCCCGTCGACCGTCTCGGCCAGGGCGGCGGTCACCGCGGCGCGGTCCGACACGTCGCAGTGGACGGTCGCCACCTCGCCGCCCGCGCCCTTGATGTCGGCCGCCGCCTCGGCCGCCGCTTCGTCGTTGATGTCCCAGATCGCCACCTTGGCGCCCTCGTCGGCGAAGCGGCGGGCGATCCCCTTGCCGATCCCCAGCGCTCCCCCGGTGACGATGGCGGTCTTCCCACTCAGCACGGGCATCTCGTCGGTTTCCTTTCTCTCTTGCCTTCGGTCAGGACCGGCGCCGACGGCGGCGGCCGCTCACGTGTCGCCGCCGCTCACTGCTTGAAGAACGTCGCCGTCTGGTCCTTGGCCTTCCGGCTCCGCAGGCCGAAGGCCTCGATCGGCTCGAGGTCGGCCGGCGGCTCGACCCGCTCGACCCGGGCCATCGCCCGCTCGACCGCCGGGGCCAACCGCTCGGCCCGGGCCGCCTGCGCCGCCTCGTCCCGCTCGGCGAAGTCCGGCAGCACGTGGCGGCCGAAGAGCTCGAGGGCCGTGCAGATGTCGTCGTGGCGGTTCCGCCCGGCCTGGGGCATGAGGATGACCTGGTCGACGCCGGCGTCCTCGTAGACCCGGTAGCGGCGGCGCAGGCCGTCGGGATCGCTGAACGGCGTGAGGTCGCCCCATCCCTCGTCGCCCGGCTGGTAGTTCGTCTCGAAGGTCGACCACAGGTTGGAGACCCCGGGCACGTGGCGCCCGGACCCGTAGTAGTAGTCGAGGCCGAAGCCGAAGAAGTCGAGGCCCGCCTTGAACCGCTCCCTCGCCGCGTCGGCGTCGTCGGCGCAGCCGAAGCCGGTGACCATGGCCACCCGGGGGTTCACGGCCCGGCCCAGGGGCGTGCAGCGCTCCTCGAAGATGGCGTAGTAGTCGCGCACCCACTCCTCGGCTTCGAGCGGGCTCACGAAGCTGAACGTGAGGGCCCCGACGCCGAGCTCGGCCGCCCGGGCGATGGTCTGGCGCTTGGAGCAGGCCGTCCACATGGGCGGGTGAGGCCGCTGGACCGGTTTCGGCACCACGTTCCTCGCCGGCATCGAGAAGTAGGTGCCCTCGTGGCCGGGGTAGGGGGTGGTGGAGAGCATCTTGGCCACCTCGCGGGCCGCCTCGTCCTGCATGGGCTCCTTGTCGTGGGGGTCGAAGCCGAAGCCGAGGATCTCGGTGGCCGAGCTCGACGAGCCGATGCCCCACTCCACCCGGCCCCGGCTCACGAGGTCCAAGGTGGCCAGCATCTCGGCCACCCGGGCCGGGTGGTTGTAGGCGGGCGGCATGAGCCGGATGCCGTGGCCGATGCGGATCCGCTCGGTCCGGGCGGCCACCGCGGCGAGGAACACCTCGGGCGCCGACGAGTGGCTGTACTCCTCCAAGAAGTGGTGCTCGGTGGCCCAGAGGCAGTGGAACCCGAGACGGTCGGCCAACTCGGCCTGCTCGAGGGCCTCGGCCACGAGCTGCTCCTCGTCGCCCTCGTGCCAGGGACGTGGCAGCTGCAGCTCGAAGAACACACCGAATCTCACTGACCGGCTCCTTTCGCGACGGATGAGGCGGCGGCCGGCGCGCCGCCGGCGCCGTTCCCCTCGGGCCCGGGCCAGCCGTCCCGGAGGACGAACTTCTGCACCTTGCCCGACGGCGTGTGGGGCAGGGCCTCGACGAAGCGGACGTGCTCGGGCACCTTGTAGTTGGCCAGGCGTTCCTTGCAGAAGGCCACGATGTCGTCGGCCCGGAGGTCGGCCCCGGGGGCGGCGACCACGAAGGCCGCGCCGACCTCGCCGTAGAGGTCGTCGGAGACGCCGATCACGGCCACCTCGGCCACCGCCGAGTGCTCGGCCAGGAGGGCCTCGACCTCGGCCGGGTAGACGTTGGCCCCGCCCCGCTTGTAGGCGTCGGTCCGGCGGCCGACGATCGTGAAGTAGCCCCGCTCGTCCATGGTGGCGAGGTCGCCGGTGTCGAGCCAGCCGTCGACGATGGTCTCGGCGGTGGCCCGCTCGTTCCCGAGGTAGCCGGCCATGACGTTGCCGCCGCGCACCCAGACGACGCCCACCTCGCCCGGGGGCACCGGCCGGCCGGTCTCGGCGTCGCGCAGCTCGACCTCGTTGTCGGGGGCCGCCCGGCCCACAGTGGAGATCACGTCCGAGTCGGGTGCCCCGAGGTCGGTCCACGTGGTGCAGATGACCGCCTCGGTGAGGCCGTAGGAGGAGACGAGGGCGGCGTGGGGCATCTTCTCGTGGATGCGGGCCACGAGGCCTTCGGCGGTGGTCGAGCCGCCGATCTGGATCCGGCGGATGCCCGAGAGGTCAGCCTCCTGTGCGTCGGGGTGGCGCAGGGCCATCTCGTAGTGGGTGGGCACGCCCTGGAGGTGCGTGCAGCCGTAGGCCACGAGGTCGTGCACGAACTGGCCCGCCTCGAAGGAGTCCTCGAGCACGATGGCCGAGCCGCAGAGGAGGGGCACGAGGGCGTTCATCGTGCAGCCGAACGTCCAGAAGAACGGGGAGGCCAGGATGGAACGGTCACCTGGCCCGAGACCCAGGTGGTCGGCCCACACCTGGAGGTGCTCGACGATGCTCCGGTGCGTGAGCATCGCCCCCTTCGGCGTGCCGGTCGTCCCCGAGGTGTAGATGACGAGGGCCACGTCGTCGCCGGCCACCTCGGCCGACGGGGCCCCGCCACCGGCGCCCAGCCGCTCGACCTCGGGCCAGGCGGTCACGCCCCGGGGCCACGGGCGTTGGCCGAGACCGATGACCTGCCGCAGGGCCGGGAAGCGGGCGCTCCGCCAGCCCCCCGGGTCGGCCTCGGCGAGCTCGGGCACGAGCGACTCGAGGAGCGGCCCGCTCTCGTGGCCGAGCACGGCGTCGCCGATGACGAGCGTGCTCATCTCGGAGCCCGTCATGATCGGGTCGAGCTCGCGCTCACGGAAGGTGGTGTTGAGGGGCACGAGCCAGGCCCCGAGCGAGGTCACCGCGTACTCGATCTGCAGCCAGTCGAAGCCGTTGCCGAGGAAGAGGCCCACCCGGTCGCCCGGGCCTACGCCGAGGGCGGCCAGGCCGGCCGCGAGGACCGCCACCCGGTCACCGAGGTCGGCAAAGGTCTGGGTGGCGCCGCCGTAGAACATCCACGGCGTCGGGCCGAAGCGCACCACCGCCCGGGCGAGGGCCGCCGGGATCGTCGGCCGGGCGGGGCCCTCGGCCCCCGGCGACGGATCGGTCCGGTCGGTCACGCTCCGCTCCCTGTCCACGCACCGTGGTCGTGCGCCGACCAACGAGACGATAGGCCTGCCGGCCGGAGCGGCGCCTGCGCCGGGGGGGTCGAGGCGCCGCTCCGGCCGGGGCTCACGACGAGACGTGCACGCAGACCGGCGCGAGGCCGTACGGCGTCGTGAACTTCTTGTTCTGGATCCGCATCCAGTACCAGCAGTCGATCGGGTTGGGCACGCCCTTCTTGAAGGTGAGAGGCGGAGCCATCCCACCGAGGGTGTCGCCGTGGAGGTCGTAGAGGCCCGCCTTCAGCTGCGCCGCGGTGGCCTTGCCACCCGAGCCGAGGTGGCCCGCCTTGGCCGCGTCGCTGATCAGAAGTCCCGATGCCCAGGCCTGGGTCACGAGCTCGCTGAAGTTCGGGTTCTTGAGGAGCGCCGGCTGGTACTTCTCGAGCGCCGAGTGCAGCGTCTCGGTGGCCGGGGTGTCGGTCACCCAGAACGGGATGTTCGGCTCAGAGCCCACGAGGCTCGTCTGGAGGCCCGGGGTCTTGGTCATCGAGATGGAGATCGCACCGTCGAGGGCCACGTAGTAGGGCTTGTAACCCTGCTGGTTGCAGCTGCTCGCCACCGATTCCACGATCGACACGGCGTCGGCCACGATGAGGGCCTGGACCTTGGCCTGCTCGGCCGCGAGGCACGGCGCCGTGAAGTTCGGGGACGAGGCCGAGATGGAGGTCACGTAGCTGAGTGGCATGTTCTCCTTGGCCGCCGCCGCCTTGAGCGGGGCCACGGCCTCCTGGCATGTCACCGCCTCGGCGCAGTAGAGCTCACCCAGGCTCTTCGCCCCCGCCTTCTTGGCCGCGGCGACGAAGTTGGTGAAGTAGGCGTCGAGCGTCTCACCGACCGCGAAGAAGTCGGGGTTCGTCGTGAACGTCTCGCTCGACGTGTTCCCGCCGACCACCGGGATCCCGGCCTGTTGGACGGTCGAGGCCCAGACGTTGTCGCTCGAGGTGACGTCGACGATGGCGATGACGTGGTCGCTGACCAGCGTCTCGGCTTCGGCGGTGGCCGTCCCGTCGCTCATATGGGGATCCTCGTAGATGACGTTCACGTGCTCACCGTCGAGGCCGCCGTGGGCGTTGACGTAGGAGGCCCAGGCCTCCATCGTCGGCTGGGTGACGCTGTCGCTCGACGACAGCGTGCCGTCGTTGCAGTCGCAGATGAAGCCGATGTTGACCGTGCCGCTGGCCGCGGCCGGCTGGACCTCGGTCACCGCGACGAGTACCGGGCAGACCACGAACACCGCGGCCGCCGTGGCGAGCAAGCAAGACCAGATACGCCTCATCTCCAGATACCCCCCTGTTGTGTGCGCCCCGTCGGGGCTGTCTCGTCGAGGTCGGTAGTACCGGCCGCCGTGGGTCACGCCGGCCGGTCCCACCGTTTTTAACCTCGTTAATATTAAGCGTTTAACATTTCCTTTCGAGAGTGTCAACTCTCGCGACACGAGGTGACGATGGCGCCACGATGCCGTTGACCCCTCCTGGGCTGGGCTGTTAAACCAGGTTAAAAATTTTGGGTCTGGCGCCGTCCGGACCCGGGGAGACGGCGATGGCGGTCTTGGAGGACCTGGAGGTCGTGGCCGAGGGTCTGGCCTACCCCGAGGGACCAGTGGCTATGGACGACGGGAGCGTGCTCCTGGTCGAGATCCGGCGGGGCACACTCAGCCGGGTCGACCCTGACGGCTCGGTCGAGGTGGTGGCGGAGTGCGGTGACGGCCCCGACGGGGCGGCCATCGGCCCCGACGGGGCCTGCTACCTGGCCAACGGCGGCGGGCTGTGGCCCAACCGCACCGGCCCGGGGCGCATCCAACGGGCGGACCTGGTCACGGGCCGGGTGGAGGACCTGTATGCGAGCTGTGCCGGCCGGCCGCTCCATGCCCCGAACGACCTGGTCTTCGACGCGGCCGGCGGGATGTGGTTCACCGACACCGGCCACGGCGACGGGCGCACGATGGACTTCGGGTCGGTCTTCTACGCCCTGCCGGACGGCTCGTCGATCACCGAGGTCATCACGCCGACGACGCAGGCCAACGGCATCGGGCTCAGCCCCGACGGTGCCGTTCTCTACTACAGCGAGACCCAGCTGGCCCGGGTGCACCGCCGGACCGTGGTGGCCCCGGGTCGCCTGGCCCCGATCGAGCCGATCAGCTCGGGCACCATCGTCCTCGGGCGGGTGCCGACGTTCGACTCCCTCCTCGTCGGGCTGCCCGGTTACGCCGAGCTGGACTCGCTCGCCGTCGACTCGGCCGGCAACGTCTGCGTGGCCACGCTCCTCGACCCCGGCATTACGGTGATCTCACCGGACGGCGCGTCGGTCGAGCACCTGGCGCTGCCGGCCGACCTCGGAGAAGCGTTGGTGACCAACATCTGTTTCGGGGGACCGGACCTGAGGACCGCTTACCTCACCTTGTCGACGACCGGACGGCTGGTGGCCTGCCGGTGGCCGCGGCCCGGCCTCCAGCTCGCCTTCCGTGCCTGACCCGGAGGCACCCGGGCAGCCCTGCGGGGCGCCGTGACCCGGCCGCTCGAGGGACTCACCCTCCTCGACCTCACGGACTGCATCGCCGGCGCCTACTGCACGAAGCTCCTCGTCGACGGGGGCGCCCGGGCCGTGGTCGTCGAGCCACCGGGCGGTGCCCGGCTCCGCCGGTGGTGGGCGTCGGGCCAGGGCGACGAGCCCCCCGGCACCGGGGCCCTCTTCGAGTGGCTGCGGGCCTCCACCGAGAGCGTGACCGCCGACCTCGAGACGGCCGAGGGGCGGGACCTCGTCCTCACCCTGGCCGGCGAGGCCGACGTCGTCATCGAGAGCCTCGCGCCCGGCCGGATCGAGGCGCTCGGGCTCGGGCTCGACCGCCTGGCCGACCGGCGACCCTCGACGGTGCTCGTCTCGATCTCGGACTTCGGGCGGGGTGTGGCCGTCCCCGACGTCACACCGACCGAGCTCACGTTGCAGGCCCGCTCGGGGTCGGTCGGCGGGCGGGGTCAGCCCGAGCGCTTCCCCTTGGCCGCCGGGGGCCGGCTGGGCGAATGGTCGACCGGCATCTATGCCGCGGTCGGCGCCCTCGTGGGCTGGCGGCAGGCCAAGCAGCGCGGCGTGGGCGAGCACGTCGATCTGTCGCGCCTGGAGTCGATGGCCATCACCCTCGTCGGGTACGCCACGTTGATGCGCAACATCGCCGGCGCCAACGTCCGGCCCTACCGGCGCTCCGTCGAGTTGCCCTCCGTCGAGCGGGCGGCCGACGGGTGGGTGGGCCTCTGCACGGTCACGAACGTCCAGTGGCAGGCCTTCGCCACGATGATCGGCCAGCACGACAAGGCCGAGGGCGACTGGGCGATGCTCGCCTACCGCCTGGCGCACCGGGCGGAGGCCGAGGCGATGATCGAGGCCTACACGAAGGAGCACTCTGTGGCCGAGCTCCTCGAGGAGGCGGCCGACTTCCGGATCCCCGCGGCACCCGTGGTCGAGGGATCGAAGATCGCCTCGATCGAGCCCTTCGCCTCGCTCGGTACCTACGTGCGCTCGCCGAGCGGGCGCTTCCTCGCCCCGCGCCCGCCTTACCGGTTCTCCCGCTGCGAACTCCGGCCGCCCGGCGACTGCCCCTCGCCCGGTGAGCACACCGAGCGGGCCCGTCGTATGGAGCCGGCCCGTCCCGCCCCGGCCCCTGCCCCCCGTCCGGTCGGACGGCCGTTCGAGGGGCTCCGCATGATCGACTTCTCGGCCTTCTGGGCCGGCCCTTACGCCACGGCCCTCGTCGCCGCGCTGGGCGCCGACGTGATCAAGGTGGAGTCGATCGCCCGGCCGGACCCGATGCGGTTCAACGTGGCCACGACCAACCACCCGCTCTGGTACGAGCACTCGGCCCTCTTCGGCTCGGCCAACGCCAACAAGCGGGGGATCACCCTCGCTCTCGACACCGAGGAGGGACGCGAGCTGGCGCTGCGGCTCGTGGCCGGCGCCGATCTCGTCTTCGAGAACTTCACGCCCCGCGTCATGGAGCGCTTCGGCCTCGCCTACGACGACCTGGTCAAGGTCCGCCCCGACCTCGTCATGCTGCGGATGCCGGCCTTCGGCGCCGAGGGACCGTGGCGAGACCGCGGCGGGTTCGCCCAGACGATGGAGCAGATCACGGGCATGGCTTGGATCACCGGCTACCCGGGCGGGCCGCCCCTCATCCCGAGGGGGGCGTGCGACCCGATCGCCGGCATGCACGCCGTGGTGGCGCTCCTCATGGCCCTCGAGCACCGGGACCGCACGGGCGAGGGTCAGCTCGTCGAGGTGGCGATGGTCGAGACGGCGGCCAACGTGGCGGCCGAGATCGTGATCGAGTGGTCGGCCTACGGCCGGGAGCTCACGAGGGACGGCAATCACGGCCCCGACGGCTCGCCCCAGGGCGTGTACCGCTGCACGGGCGACGACGAGTGGGTGGCGCTGTCGGTGGCCGACGACGGCCAGTGGCCCGGCCTGGTGGCGGCCCTCGGCTCGCCGGCCTGGGCCGCCGCCCCGGACCTCGCGGCCGAGGCCGGTCGCCGCCGCCGGGCGACCGAGGTCGACGGCCACCTGTCGGCGTGGGCCGCCCCCCGCGACGCCGCCGAGGCGGCGTCCCACCTCCTCGCCCACGGGGTCCCGGCCGCCCGGGTGCTGCCGGCCGACCGCCAGGACGAGGTGGCCGAGCTCACGGCCCGGGGCTTCTACTTCCCGGTCGAGCACCCGGTGGTCGGACGCCACGACCTCCCCGGTTGGCCCCTCCACTTCTCGGCGCTGACCGAGGGATGGTGCGACCGCCCGGCCCCGCTCCTCGGCCAGCACAACGAGGAGGTGCTCGGCGGCGAGCTCGGCCTCTCGACAAAAGAGCTGCTCGCGCTGGAGGAAAAGGGGGTCATCGGTCGGCGGTTGGCCGGGGCCTAGACACTAAGCTGATGTGACGTCGGCTGGTCGGGACGGCGTTCGCGGGTTTTGACGAGGGCCGGAGGAACCGCTGATGGCAGAGATCGAGATCGGCATCTTCAAGTCGGGGCGGCGGGCCTACGGCTTCGACGACATCGCCATCGTCCCGAGCCGCCGGACCCGCGACCCCGAGGACGTGGACGTCTCCTGGGAGATCGACGCCTACCGCTTCGACCTCCCCCTCCTCGGGGCGGCCATGGACGGGGTCATGAGCCCGAGGAGCGCCATCGAGCTGGGCCGTCTCGGCGGCCTCGGGGTGCTCAACCTGGAGGGCCTCTGGACCCGCTACGAGGACCCGGCCCCGCTCTTCGACGAGATCCGCGAGCTCGACGACGAGAAGGCCACCTTCCGGATGCAGGAGATGTACGCCGAGCCGGTGAAGCCCGAGCTCGTGACGGCCCGCATCAAGGAGATGAAGGACGCCGGCATCACCACGGCCGCCTCGGTCACCCCGCAGCGCACGCTCCGGTTCGCCCCGGCCATCTTGGAGGCCGAGCTCGACCTCCTCGTCATCCAGGGGACGGTGGTCTCCGCCGAGCACGTGTCGAAGACCTCCGAACCGCTCAACTTGAAGCGCTTCATCCGGGAGTTCGACATCCCGGTCGTCGTGGGCGGCTGCGCCTCCTACCAGGCCGGCCTCCACCTGATGCGCACCGGGGCCGTCGGCGTCCTCGTGGGCGTCGGCCCGGGGAACGCCTGCACCACCCGCGGCGTCCTCGGCCTCGGCGTCCCCCAGGCCACGGCCATCGCCGACGTGGCCGGGGCCCGCATGCGGCACCTCGACGAGACCGGCGTCTACGTGCACGTGATCGCCGACGGTGGGATGTCCAAGGGCGGCGACGTGGCCAAGGCCATCGTCTGCGGGGCCGACGCCGTGATGCTCGGTTCACCCCTCTCGTCGGCCGTCGAGGCCCCGGCCCGGGGCTTCCACTGGGGCATGGCCACCTTCCACCCCACGCTGCCGCGGGGCACCCGGGTGCGCACCGGCGTGCGCGGCACGCTGAAGGAGATCCTCCTCGGCCCGGCCCACGAGAACGACGGGCGCATGAACCTCTTCGGTGCGCTGCGCACCGCCATGGCCACCTGTGGCTATGAGACGGTGAAGGAGTACCAGAAGGCCGAGGTGATGGTGGCCCCGTCCCTGCAGACCGAGGGCAAGGCGCTCCAACGGTCCCAGGGCGTCGGTATGGGGCATTGACCCTCGTCGACGACGCCGTCCTCGTCGTCGACTTCGGCGCGCAGTACGCCCGCCTGATCGCCCGCCGCGTCCGCGAGAACCACGTCTACTCCGAGATCGTCCCGGCCACGATCACCGCGGCCGAGGTGGCGGCGAGGAAGCCGCGGGGTCTCATCCTCTCGGGCGGCCCCAAGTCCGTCTACGAGCAGCCGGCGCCCTCCCTCGACCCGGCCATCTACGACCTCGGCGTGCCGATCCTCGGCATCTGCTACGGCGCCCAGCTCCTGGCCCTCCAGCTCGGGGGGACGGTCACCCGCACCGGCCGGGGCGAGTACGGCCGGACCCGCCTCTCGACCACCGCCCCGTCTCCCCTCTTCGCGGACTGGCCGGCCGAGTCCGAGGTCTGGATGAGCCACGCCGACTGCGTGACCGAGGTGCCCCGGGGCTTCGTGGCGACGGCGTCGAGCGCCGAGGCCCCGGTGGCCGCCTTCCACGACCCCGACCGGTGTCTCTTCGGCGTGCAGTTCCATCCCGAGGTGGTCCACACCGAGCGCGGCGCCGACCTCCTCGAGCACTTCCTCCACGACGTGTGCGGCGCGCCGGCCGGGTGGACCCACGTGTCAATCATCGAGTCCCAGGTGGCCGCGGTGCGGGCCCAGGTGGGCGGGGACCGGGTCCTTTGCGCCCTCTCGGGCGGGGTGGACTCGGCGGTGGCCGCGGCCCTCGTGCACAAGGCCGTCGGCGACCAGCTCACCTGCGTCTTCGTCGACACCGGCCTCATGCGGGCCGGCGAGGCCGAGCAGGTGGACGAGACCTTCCGGCGCCAGTTCCACATCGACCTCCTCACCGTGAAGGCGGCCGACCGCTTCTTCGCCGCCCTGGCCGGGGTGACCGACCCCGAGAAGAAGCGCAAGGTGGTGGGGGCCCTCTTCATCCGCATCTTCGAGGAGGTGGCCCGGGACCTGGGCGCCGGCGGGGAGGGCCCGCGGTTTTTGGTGCAGGGCACGTTGTACCCCGACGTGATCGAGTCGGGCACGTCGGCGGCGGCCAACATCAAGTCCCACCACAACGTGGGGGGTCTCCCCGACGACCTCGCCTTCGAGCTCGTCGAACCGCTCCGCCTGCTCTTCAAGGACGAGGTGCGGGCGGTGGGGGAGGAGCTGGGCCTCCCGGCCGAGATCGTCTGGCGTCAGCCGTTCCCCGGTCCCGGCCTCGCCGTGCGCATCGTGGGCGAGGTGACCCCGGAGCGGGCCGAGATCCTGCGGGCGGCGGACGCCGTGGTGGTCGAGGAGGTGCGCAAGGCCGGCCTCTACCGCCAGCTCTGGCAGAGCTTTGCCGTGCTCCCGGCCGTGCGCACCGTGGGCGTGATGGGCGACGACCGCACCTACGCCTACCCGGTGGTCATCCGGGCGGTGACGAGTGACGACGCCATGACCGCCGACTGGGCCCGCCTCCCCTACGACCTCGTCGAGCGGATCGCCTCGCGCATCATCAACGAGGTGGACGGCGTGAACCGGGTGGCCCTCGACGTGACGTCGAAGCCGCCGGGCACCATCGAGTGGGAGTAGACGCACGGTGGCCACCAAGCGGTCGGGGCGCGCCCGGCCCGACGACGCCGCGGCGACCCTGTTCTCCCTCGACGACGAGCCCGATGCGCCACTCGACGAGGAGCCACCCCGTCCGCTCGAGGACGAGGGCCCGCCACCCGTCCCGCCGCACCTCCCCCCCGACGACACCGACGAGGGGGCGGCGGCCGCGGCCGAGGTCGACCCCGAGCTGGCCGAGCTGCGCACCCGGCGCAAACTCGACAAGCCGGAGGACCTGCTCGCCGACCTGAACCCGCCCCAGCGCGAGGCGGTCACCCACCGGGGCGGTCCGCTGCTCGTCGTGGCCGGGGCCGGCTCGGGCAAGACCCGGGTGCTCACCCGGCGGGTGGCTCACCTCCTCGCCACGGGCGACGCTGCGCCGTGGGAGATCCTGGCCATCACCTTCACCAACAAGGCGGCCGACGAGATGCGGCGCCGGGTGGTCGAGCTCGTGGGCGAGCGGGCGAAGCGGATGTGGGTGTCGACCTTCCACTCGGCGTGCCTGCGGATGCTGCGCTCCCACGCCTCCCGGCTCGGTTACCACCCCGGCTTCACCGTCTACGACGATACTGACTCGCGCCGGCTCGTCGAGCTCGTGCTGAACGAGCTCGGGCTCGACACGAAGCGCTTCCCGCCCCGTTCGGTGGCTGCAGTGATCAGCCAGGCCAAGTCCGAGCTCATCGACTTCGAGAGCTTCCGCGGCCGGGCGTTGACCGAGGACGACGTCTTCGGGCGGCGCATCGCCGAGGTCTACGCCGACTACCAGGGCCGGCTGCTGGCGGCCAACGCCATGGACTTCGACGACCTGCTCATGGTGGCCGTCAACCTGCTCGGTGCTTGTGACGACGTGCGGCAGGCCTACCAGGCGCGCTTCACCAACATCATGGTCGACGAGTACCAGGACACCAACCGGGCCCAGAACGAGCTCGTCTTGCTGCTCGGGCGGGACCACGGCAACGTCTGTGTGGTCGGCGACAGCGACCAGTCCATCTACAAGTGGCGCGGCGCCGACATCACCAACATCTTGGACTTTGAGCGGGCCTTCCCCGGGGCCACGACCGTCATCCTCGAGCAGAACTACCGCTCGACCCAGACCATCCTCGACGCGGCGAACGCCGTCATCTCCCACAACCTGGAGCGCCGTCCGAAGCGTCTCTTCACCGAGGACGAGCCGGGCGAGAAGCTCGTCCGCTACCGAGCCGAGGACGAGCACGACGAGGCCGGGTTCGTGGCGAGCGAGATCGTGCGCCTACGGGCTGACGAACAGCTCTCCTGGGCGGACAGCGCCATCTTCTACCGAACGAACGCCCAGAGCCGGGTGTTCGAAGAGGAGTTCTATCGGACGGGCATCCCCTACAAGGTGGTCGGGGGCATCCGCTTCTACGACCGCCGCGAGGTGAAGGACCTCCTGGCCTACGTGCGCCTCCTCGGCAACCCCAACGACGAGGTGTCGGCCCGCAGGGTGGTGAACGTGCCCAAACGGGGCATCGGCGCCACCTCGGTGGCCCGCCTCGCCGCCTGGGCCCTCACCGAGAAGGTGAGTTTCGCCGATGCAGTGGCCCACGCCGAGGAGGCCGGGCTCAGTGGGAAGGCCCTCCGGGGGGCCGAGCAGTTCAGCGCCCTGTTGAGCGAGCTCCGGACGCTGGCCGAGCGCCTGCCCCCGGCGGAGCTCGTCCAGGAGGTGGCCGACCGCACGGGCTACCTGGCCGAGCTCCTCGCCGAGCACACGCACGAGGCCGACGGGCGCATCGAGACCGTGGCCGAGCTCGTGAGCGTGGCTTCCGAGTACGACGACCTCTCAGAGTTCTTGGAGACCGTGGCCCTCGTGTCCGACGCCGACGAGCTCGATGACGACGGCACCAAGGTCTCACTCATGACGCTCCACACGGCCAAGGGCCTCGAGTTCCCCGCCGTGTTCCTCGTCGGCCTAGAGGACGGGATCTTCCCCCACTTCCGGACGCTCGGTGAGCCGGTCGAGCTCGAGGAGGAGCGTCGCCTCTGCTACGTCGGCATCACCCGGGCTCGCCGGTTCCTCTACCTGTCGCACGCCTGGACGAGAACGCTGTGGGGCATGACCCAGCACAACATCCCCAGTCGGTTCCTCGCCGAGCTGCCCGAGGAGCTCGTGCGCGACGTCGAGAGCGTCATCGGCGCCGGTCGGCTCCGCCGGGGCCCGGGGCGCATGCCCGGCGGACCCTTCTCCGACCGCAGCTTCGGCCCCCGCGGGCCCTTCCCCACCTCGTCGTCGCGCACGAGCGTGCGCCTCGACGTGGGCGGCGAGGAGGAGGGCCGCGTCTTCGGTGCCGGCACCGGCCCGACCGCACGGCGGCGTGCGGCGCGGACGAGCACGGGGGCCGAGTCGCTCAACCTCGTGGCCGGTGAGCCGGTGGTGCACGAGCACTGGGGACGTGGCGTCGTGCTGTCGACGAAGGGCGAGGGCGATCGGGCCACGGCGACCGTGCAGTTCGACTCGGTCGGCAAGAAGAATTTGCTGCTGTCGGCCACGCCCCTGAGACGAGCCTGAGTACGAAAGGCGGCCTGTTGGGGCCCCCGGCGGCTCCCGACGACGCCCCGTGGGTAGCCTGGAGACACGGCCGGGGGTCCCGTCCAGGCTCTCACCCCGGCCCGCGGGGCCTCATGCGAGGACCCCGCCAGAGCGACGCAGCCCCTGATGCGAACCCCCACCGACATCGCCCCCGAGCGGACGACCCCGTCGCCTCCGCCGAGGGGCGAGGTGCGTCGGACGCGCGAGCGGACGCGCCGACGGACGCGCCGGCGCCGCGTCCTCCTCGTCCTCGGCTCCGTCTTCCTCGTGTTCTTGGTGTGGCTCGGCATCTCGCTCGGGAGCGCGCTCAGCAACCCGGCGCTCGGCAACACGGTGAGCGCCCGTTTCGCCGAGTGGGCCCGGGACCACGGTTTTGCCACCGTCGTCAACTGGGCCGAGAACGAGTGGTACAGCCACCACCAGCCGCCGAAGGGCGGGAAGCCGCCGAAGGGGGCCATCCCCGCCCCGGCCTCCACGACCAGCACCGCCCCGGCCGGCCCGGCCCACCTGGCGGCGCCGGCGCCGATCGTGCCCCCGGCCAGCCCGCCGCTCCCCGGCGAGGGGCAGTGGCATCCGGTGGGCCGGCTCGTCGACGGCGTGCCCGCGGTCTACGAGGCCTTCGTCCGACCCGACCCCGTGCACACGAGCCAGGTGGTCGGCATCGCCTGGATGGACACGAAGCTCCTCCACGCCACCTTGTACTCGGGGAGCTACATACCAGGCGGCGGTCCCTACACCCATAGCGCACCCATCTCGCCCACCGCCGCCACAACGCTCGTCGCCGCCTTCAACGCCGGCTTCCGCATGGACCAGGCCCAGGGCGGGTACTACACCGACGGACGGACGATCATCGGGCTGAGGACAGGTGCGGCGTCCTTCGTGATCTACAAGAACGGGAGCGCCACCGTCGGGGCATGGGGTCGCGACGTCACGATGACCCCCGACGTGGTCTCAGTGCGCCAGAACCTCGACCTCCTCGTCGACAACGGCCAGCCGGTCCCCGGCCTGAACGCCAACGACACCAGCCAGTGGGGCTTCACCCTCGGGAACAACATCTACGTGGCCCGTTCGGCCGTCGGCGTGACGGCAAACGGCGCCCTCGTCTACGTCGGCGGGCCGTCGCTCAACATCACCTCGCTCGCCGACCTCCTCGTCCGGGCCGGAGTGGTACGCGGCATGGAGCTCGACATCAACCCCGACTGGGTGCAGTACAGCGTCTACACCCCGTCCACACCGGACGGCGCCGCCACGACGGCCAACGGGACACCCCTCGTCTCGTCGATGGTGTACGGGGGCCAAGGCCGCTATTTCCAGTCCTACTGGTCACGGGACTTCTTCACCATGTCGGCGGCCGTCCCCACCAAGTCCACCCCTCCCGCCCGCTCGCTCAGCGGCCGCTGAGGGGCCGCCGTTGGCGCGCTGCGGTGGGTCGTGGAAGCGTAGACGCTGTGCACGAACCCGCTACTGCCCGTCGGCGGGGTGCCGAGATGCCCGGTTCGAGTGGGGAGCTCGAGGCGAGGCTGGCCCGCCTCGAGGACCTCGAGGAGATCCGCCAGCTGTTCGTCGACTACGGCCGCTACCTCGACCGGGGCGACCTCGACGCCTACGGCGCCATCTTCGCCGAGGAAGGTGAGTTGCTCCTCGGGCCGCTCGGACGGGCCAAGGGCCGGGACGCCATCCGGGCCCTCATGGCCCCGGTGGTCGAGGGGACCGGGGGCAACTCGTTCCACCTCATCACTGCCCCGGTGATCGAGCTGGACGGGGACCGGGCCCGCTCGAACGTCCAATGGACCGCCCTCACCCGGGGCCCCGACGGGCGTCCGGCCATGACGATGTTCGGGCACCACGAGGACGAACTCGTCCGAGAGGACGGGCGTTGGCGGATCGCTCGTCGCAAGGGCTTCGTCGAGCTCCCGTCGGCGTACCCCTCGTAGGCACGTCGGCAGCTGAGGCCGGTGCTCAGCCGCCTTGGATGACGATCCCTTCCTGGCTGCCCCGGCCGACCCCCCACTGGAAGGAGGAGACGAGGCTGTCCGATGTAGGGGGTTCGGCGCCTCTGAACCAGATGAACGCGTCGACGGCGAAGCCGCTGACCTCATCGGCTCCGTGGGCGGCGCTGGCCTCGCCGGCACTGGCGAACACCACGTGCAGAAGGGCACGCTCGTTGTCGTCCCAGTCGGCGGAGATCGCGTCCAGTTTGGTCGCCAGGCGCTCCAAGTCGGCCGCATCGAATGTTTGTTCCTCGGTCATCGCTCCGTCTCCTTTCTCCCTGATGTGACGGACGAGGCCGAGAGGAGTTACAGGGCGGCCTGCCCGTATCCTCAGCCCGGGGCCGCCGAGCTGAGCCGAGCAGCAAGAAGACGTTCGGAGACCGACGGCGGCCGAGCTGGATCAGCGGCGATCGCCTCCTCGCCGCCATTTCGGCGGCTTCGCCATCATGGGCTCGGAACCGATGCCGGGCGGCAGTCGCGATGGCTTGACGTAGGCGCCAGCGCGCCAGGTCGGCGCCAGAACGAGCCGCACGACGGTCAGACTGGGTCACCGCAGCGCCTCCGGGGTCCGCCCAGGTCGCGGCCTGTAACCCCGACCCCGTTTCCCCGTCAAGAAGGGGACGATATATTCGCCCAACGACCCTGGAGGCAGGCATGGCGCAGACCGCCGTACCCGGTGGCACGATCATTCGCAGCGACGACGGGACCTGGTACTACATCCGCGACGACAAGCTCGACCAGTTCAAGGTGACCGACCAGGAGACGCTGTCGGCGTTCTCCGAGCTGGAGGAGAAGGCGGAGCAGGGAGACGAGGTCGCCGGGTTCTCGTTCCTGCCGAGCGGCCCCGGGACGTTCGAGAGCATCTCGTTCAACAACATCGGCTTCGGCAACCTGGCGCTGAGGGCCGAGCACGGCCTCGGGATCGGCACCTGCTAGGTCGGCGCGCCGGCCTCGCGAGCGCGAGGCGGCCGGCGAGATCCTCGTCGGAGGTCGACCGGGTGCAGGGCGCTCTGGTGGCGCGGCCGGCGACCCGGCCCCGGTTCCAGGGCCCATGACGGTCACCGCACGGACCAGGGGACCGCGGTCCCTCGACGACGAGGTCGTCGCCAGCGTCGTCGAGGTCCTGGCCGAGGGCCGGCTCTTCCGCTACGACGGTCCGTCGGCCTCGGCCAGCACGACCGCGCTCTTCGAGCGGGAGTTCGCCGAGTGGCTCGGCGTCCGCTACGCCGTTGCCGTCAATTCCTGCAGCTCGGGCCTCTTCCTCGCCCTGCAGGCGTGCGGGGTGGAGCCGGGCGACGAGGTCCTCGTGCCGGCCTTCACGTTCATCGCCGTCCCCAGTGCGGTGGTGCACGCCCGGGCCCGGCCCGTCCTCGTCGAGGTGACCGAGGGCTACGCCGTCGACCCGGACGACCTCGAGCGCAAGATCACGCCCCGCACCAAGGCACTGCTCCTGTCGTACATGCGGGGGTACGTCCCCGACCTCGACCGGGTGACGGAGATCTGTGACCGGCACGGCGTGACCCTCATCGAAGACGTCGCCCACGGCCTCGGCGTCGAGTGGGCCGGGGTGCCCCTCGGGCGCTTGGGGCGGGTCTCGGCGTTCAGCTTCCAGTCCTACAAGTTGCTCGACGGGGGCGAGGGTGGGCTGGTCGCCACCGACGACCGCGAGGTCGCCCTCCGGACGATCCTCATGGCGGGCTGCTACGACCGGAACTGGGAGAAGCACTTCGTGAGCGACGAGGACCGGGCCTGGCTGGAGGGCGCCGTCAACACCCTGCCGGCCTACGGGCTGCGGATGTCGAACCTCACGGCAGCGGCGCTGCGGCCCCAGGTCCCCTGCATCGAGCGCCGGTTGCAGGACCACGAGACCCGGTTCGCCCGCGTTGCCGACGGCCTCTCGGGCCTCCCGCTCCGGATCCCCGGGCACCCGTCCAAGGCCCGACCGGTGCGTGACTCCCTGCAGTTCGAGCTGCCCACGCTCTCAGTGGCCCAGCGGCGGCGGTTCGTCGAGCTGTGCACGGCCCGGGGGCTGCCGCTGCAGATCTTCGGCCTCGACCCGACCAACGCCCGGAGCTTCTGGCGCTGGAGCTTCTTCTCGTGGGAGGACTGTCCGCGGACCCGGGCGCTGCTCGAGCAGACGGCGGACATGCCCCTCCCGCTCTGGGTGGACGAGAGCCTGCTGGACTATTTCGTCGACGCCATCTCGGCCAGCTTCGCCGAGGCCAGCGGTTCGGAGCCCTGAACCGTGGCCCGGGCCGAGGACGTCGAGACGGTCGTGATCGGGGCGGGCCAGGCCGGGCTGGCCATGAGCTACTACCTGACCGGGCTCGGGGGCGAGCACGTGGTCGTCGAGCGGGGGCGGGTGGGCGAGCGGTGGAAGACCGAGCGGTGGGACTCCTTCGCGTTGCAGGGGCCGAACTGGACGCTGCAGCTGCCGGGGTGCTCCTACGCTGGTCCTGATCCCGAGGGCTTCTCGACCCGCGACGAGTTCATCGACTGGCTGGAGCAGTACGCAGGCCAGATCTCCCCGCCGCTCCGGTCCGGCACCTCCGTCGAGTCCCTCCGCCACGATCCCGACGCCGACCGCTGGCTGGTCCGGACCGAGCACGGCTCGTTGCGCGCCGTGAACGTCGTGGTGGCCACGGGGGCCTTCGAGCGGCCGTACGTCCCGACGCTCGCCGGGCTGCTCCCCGCCGACGTCGTGCAGGTCCCGGCGGTCAAGTACCAGAACCCGGGGCAGCTGCCCTCCGGGGCGATCCTCGTCGTGGGGAGCGGAGCCTCGGGCTGCCAGATCACCGAGGACCTCCTTGCCGCAGGACGGAAGGTCTACTTCTCCCTCGGCCTGCACGACCGGGTCCCCCGCCGCTACCGCGGCCGGGACGTCGTCACGTGGCTGACCGAGCTGGGCGAGTTCGACCGGACGAACAAGACGGTGGTCGCCAAGCAGGAGCAGACCCGCCGGGGCACCGGGAAGGGGCTCCTCATCAGCGGGGTGGACGGGGGATCGACGCTCGACATTCGCCGCTACGCCCTCGACGGGGCCACGCTGCTCGGCCACCTGAGGGCGGTGGACGGCCCCCGGCTCCGGTTCGCCCCCGACGTCGAGGCGGTCCTGGCGGATGGCGACGTCATGTTCGAGCGTTTCGTGACGGCCGTGGACTGGTACGTGCGGCTCAACGGGCTCAGCGCCCCGCCGGAGGAGGTCGAGCTGAGATCGCCGGGCTACGTGCCGGCCGACCCGGTCGAAGCGGTCGACCTCCGCCGGTCGGGGATCGGCGCGGTCATCTGGGCGACCGGACTGCGCCGCGAGTACCCGTGGCTGGAGGTACCCGTGCTCGACACCGAACGCCGGCCGGTTCACACCAAGGGCGTGACCGCCTTCCCGGGCCTCTACTTCCTCGGCCTCACGTGGCAGACGAGGCTCCTCTCGCCCTTCATCAACGGGGTGGGACGCGACGCCGAATACCTCTCGGAGCACTTGCAGAGCCGCCTGGTCCGGGCGGCCTGACCTCGCCAGGCGGCACGGGGCCTCCGGTGGGCCACATCGAGGGTGTCGGACTGCAGTTCAACCCCACCATCGTCGACGACCTCGGATGGGAGCGGTTCTCCGACTGCCCGATCGACTTCGCCGAGGTGCTCATCGACACGTTCGTGGCCCCGCTCGACTGCCGCTTTCTGTTCGACCCGCACGCCCGGCCGGTCCTCGACGCCCTTGCCGAGCGCTACCCGCTGCTCGCCCACAGCAACTACGGCGGCGAGTTCGGCTTCGAGCCCCTCGAGGAAACCGCGGCGTTCCGCCGCCATGCACCCTTCGTCGATGCCGTGGCGAGCCCCTTCGTCGCCGACCACCTCTTCTACGGAAGCCCGTCCTCGTCGCACATCTGGTCCAGTCCCCTCCAGTTCTCCCGGGCGGAGATCACCCGGGTGGCCGAGCGCGCCGCCGCGCTGCAGGACCGAATGGGGGTGCCCCTCCTCCACGAGGACGCCTTCTTCTACGCCCCGTTCGCCGGCTCAGACGTGCCGGCGGCCGAGTTCGTGGGCGGCGTGGCCGAGAAGGCCGGGACCTTCCTCCTGCTCGACCTGCACAACGTCTACGCCAACTCGGTCAATCACGCCGACTTCTCGGCGGCGGCCTACCTCGACACCATCCCGCTCGACCGGGTGGTCGAGATCCATCTGGCCGGTGGGCAGTGGCTCGACGGCTGGTACCACGACTTCCACAACGCCCCGGTACCCGAGCCCGTCTGGGCGATGCTCGGCGACGTCCTGCCGAAGGCCCGCAACGTCCGGGCGGTGGTCCTCGAGGTCCAGGGCCCGGCCCACCACCCACTCTCCCGGCCGAGTGACCCGAGCTGGGTGCCGATGGCCTGTGACGACCTCCGGCGGGCCCAGGCCATGTGGGCCGAGCGGCCCGGTCCCGCAGCGTGGTGACCGTCCCGCTGGACGCGGCGGGCTGTCACGCCCTCTGGCGCGAGGTCATCGCGGACGAGGAGCTCTGCGACGCGCTCCTCTCCGGGGACGCCGCGTCGGTCGTGGCCGACCGTTGCTCCGACCCGGCCGAGCGGTCCATCCTCGAGACCTGGGCGGCGAACCCGGCTGCGCTGCGCTGGAACATCGTGAACCTCAGGTTCCGCGGCTCCCAGGACACCATGTTCAAGCTGCGGCGCTGGATGCCGCTCACCTCAGCCCTGCTGACGGAGGGCCGACCGGGCTGGTTGCTCGACCTGTGCTTCGAGTACCTCGCCCATCACCGCTGGGACGAGCTGGGGCACCGTCACTTCGCCGAGTGCCGCCGGTTCGCCGACTACGTCACTGGGCGGGTCAGCCAGCGGCGGCGGCTGCCCGACCATCTCGAGACGGTGCTCACCTACGAGACGGCGGTCTGCGCCCTCCTCGAGCGGTCGGCCAGCGTTCCTCTGGAAGCCTGGGGGCCGGAGCACGCCGCGGACTCGCCGATCCACGACCTGCGGCCCCGACCCGGCCCGGTGTCGCAGCTGATCGAGCTCGACGAGGACATCACCGAATGGATCGTGAACGGCCGGCCCGAGGGCGCCGTCCTCGACCGCCCCCTCAGGTTGCTCTCCTTCGTGCCCCGCCTCGGTGACACCTACTGGGTCACCCCGCTCGACTCCGGACCAGAGCTCGTGTTCCGCAGATGCGCCGGCAGGGACACCTGCGGAGAGATCGCCGATCGCCTCGCCGCGGAGGTGGGCGCCCGGGCTCACGACATACTCGACGTCCTGCAGACGTGGGCTCGGGAGGGCGCGCTCGTGCTCGAGTAGCGGGCACCGGGTCCCTCAGCCACCAGATCGAGGATCTGCTGGTCACTGCGATCCGCCTAGGAATCGAGCGCAGCGCTGTTCGCTTCGAAGATCCGACGCATGTCCTCGCCGGTGGTCCGGTGCTCCTCCATGCTCTCGGGGTCCCAGCGGTGACGGGCCTTGTGCATGAAGTCGCCGCCGTAGACGTGGATGGCGCCGGTCGAGACGTCGCGGTTCGGGTTCGTGACGGCGTGGATGACGTCGTGGCCCAGGCGGAGCACCTCGCCGGTGGCGACCCGGCGCCCACCGGCCGCCTCGATGCTGTCGTCGCGGCGGCGGAAGTAGGCGTTGTCCTCGGCCCCGCCGTAGACGCCGATGAGGGCCCACATCAGGTGGTCGTGGGGCGGGAGCTTCATCGCCGGGCCCCAGACGACGTGGAGGACAGTGAGCTCGGGCGAGCTGTAGAGGGGGTTGAAGGTCGCCTTGTCGGCCGGCAAGGCGTCGGCCAGGTCCCCGGGGCGCTCGAGCGTCCGAGCCAGCACCTCCCGTACCGCGCCCACCTGGTCGGGGTCGGCGACCGCCGCCTGGCAGTCGGCGAGAAACGTGTCGAGGTCGAACATGGGAACCTCCTCAGGGGCCGAACCAGCGGCGCCGGCGGCTCGAACCGAACTGCTCCTTCTCGGCGGCCTGCTCGGCCGACGCCGGGTTGAAGACGGCGGTCGGCTGGGGCCCCGACAAGAAGTTGGCGTCCACCGTGGCCACCGTGTCGTCGCCGAAGTCGATGTAGCACTTCAGCTCGCCGGCGAAGGGGGCGGGGTCGTCCCCGCCGGCCAGCTGGGCAACGAGCACGTCGGCCAGGGTACGCGCCTCGCCCTCGGCCACGACGCCGGCCCGGGGCATCGGGACGCTCGCCACGTCACCCACGGCGTAGACGTCCGGGAAGGCGGTGGCGAAGGTGTTCTGGTCGACCGGGATCCACCCGTCGACGGCCAGAGCGGAGGCCTCGACGACCGGCGGCGCCTTGTGGACGGGGATGCCGAGGAAGAGGTCGTAGGCGACCTTGCGCCCGTCGACGGTGACCGCTTCACCGGACCCGGGCTCACCGGACCCGGGCTCGAGGCGGGCCACGCGGGAGCCCCCGCCGCCCGAGTACTCGATCCCCCGCTCGGCGAGGACACCCAGGACGGCCTCCGACGTGGTCGTCGAGATCGGGATCGGGATGCCGAGAGGGGAGAGGATCTTGATCTCGCTCCCGTGGCGCCGACCCCGCTCGCGGAGGTAGTGGTCGAGCATGAGCGCGGCCTCGCACGGGGCGGGCGGGCACTTGAAGAACGACCCGAGCACCCCAACCACGGCCACGCCACCCTCGAAGGACTCGACCACCGGGCGGAGGGCCTCGGCGCCCTCGGGCGAGTAGAACTCGTGACCCCCGGCCACGAACCCCGGGGTGGCGCCGGGATCGAGGTCCGCCCCGAGCGCCACGACGAGCACGTCCGCCTCGTGGGTGCCCCGGTCGGTCACCACCCGCTTCTGCTCGGGGTCGATCTCGGTGATGTGCTCCTGGTGGAACGTGAGGTTGGGCTTCTGCAGGTCGCGGTAGGAGCAACGCACCTCGGCGGCGGCCCGTCGACCGAACATCACGTCGAGCTTCGAGAAGCCGAACATGAAGTGGTCGCTCTGGTCGATGAGCGCCACCTCGGTCCGGTCGGGCAGGTCCTCGGCCAGTCGCGAGGCGAGCTCGAGGCCCCCGAAACCGGCACCGAGGATCAACACCCGGGTCTTGCTCGTCGCCAATCGTCCACCTTCCCCTTGTGGCGGGTGTGCCCGGCGGGCCCCGGCCGCTTCCCGGGCATGCAGCGTAGGGCGGTCCTCCCCGGTCGGCTCAACCGGGGAGGCGGCGCCAGAGGGCGGCCGGGGCGTGACGGAGCACGAGGAAGACGAAGCGCAGGTGTTCCGGCACCCAGGTGATGGGGGCCCCGGTCTCGAGCGCCCGCAGGCAGGCCGCGGCCACGGCGTCGGGGGTCGTGGCGAGCGGCGCCTGGTTCCGCCCGGCCGTCATGCGCCCGACGACGAAGCCCGGCCGCACGATGTGGACCGCCACCCCGGTGCCCCGCACCGACTCGGCCAACCCCAGGGCGTAGCCGTCGAGCCCGGCCTTGGCCGAGCCGTAGAGGTAATTGGCCCGGCGCACCCGCACCCCGGCCACGGAGGAGAGCACGAGGATGCGACCCTGCCCGGCCTCGACGAGGCGGGCCGCCGCCCCGGCGAGGAGGGCGGCTGGCCCGGTGAAGTTGGCTTCGATCATCTCGGCCGTGGCCAGTGGGTCCCGCTCGTCGGTGGCCTGGTCGCCGAGGGCCCCGAGCGCCATCACCACGAGGTCGATGGTCGGCGCCACCTCGAAGGCCTGCTGGACGGCCGCGGCGCACGACGCGGGATCGGTCGCCTCGAGGTCGACCGTGTGCACCGTCACCTTGCCGTTCGCGGCGAGTGCGGCCGCCGCGCCGGCCAGTCCCTCCCGGTCGCGCCCGGCGAGGACGACGGTCGTGCAGCGGGCGGTCACCAGCCGCTCGACGATGGCGAGCCCGATCTCCGAGGTCCCCCCGAGGAGGAGGACGGACTGCGGCCGCCCGAGGGCGTCTAGCACGGCGTCCCGTCGGGTCCGCCGAGGTGCAGGCGCCGGGCCAGGTCCGAGCGCAGCACCCCCTTCGGGTCGACCCGCCGGCGCACGAGGTCGAGCTCGGCCAGGCGGGGATACATGACGGGGAGGAGCTCGGGGCGCAGGCGGGCGTCCTTCGCCAGGTAGACCCGGCCACCGGCCCCGGCCACCAGCTCGTCGAGGTGGTCGAGGAGCTCGCCCAACCCGGGCGGACCCACCGGGAGGTCGAGGGCGAGCGTCCACCCGGGGATGGGGAACGAGAGCGGCCCGTCGTCGGCCGGGCCGAAGCGCTTCAGCACGGCGAGGAACGAGGCCAGCCGCCGGGCCGAGAGCTCGCTCACGGCCTGCCGCACGACGTCGCCGCGGTCCGGCGGCACGACGAACTGGTACTGCATGAAGCCGCGGGGCCCGTAGAGGCGGGACCAGTCGGCCACCGCGTCGAGCGGGTGGAAGAAGGCCGGATAGGGCTGGGGCCGACCGGTCTCCCTCTTGGGCGCCCGGCGGAACCACAGCTCGTTGAAGGCACCGACCGTGAGCGGGTTGAGGAGGCCCGACGGCGCGCCGACCGGGAGGCGGAGGCCCTCACCGGCCCGGACCGTGAGCGGCCCGCGCCGCCGGCGGGGCACGGCGGCCGCCGGGGCGTGGTCGCCCCGAGTGAGCACGCCGCGCCCGAGGTGCCGGCCGCGGGCCTGACAGTCGACCCAGGCCACCGAGTAGCGGTAGCGGTCGTCGCCCTCCTCCATGGCCGCCATGAGGTCGTCGAGGTGCTCGGCCCGCTCCGTGTCGACGAGCATCCAGGCGCTCTCGACCGGGAGGAGCTGCACCTCGGCCGACACCACCACCCCCGTGAGTCCCATCCCGCCGTGGGTGGCCCAGAAGAGCGGAGGGTCGTCGTCGGGGCCCGTGCTGCGCAGACCGACCGGGGTGGCCAGCTCGAGTCGGGTGACGTGGCGGCCGAAGGCCCCGTCGCGGTGGTGGTTCTTGCCGTGCACGTCGGCGGCCACCGCCCCGCCCACTGTCACCTGGCGGGTGCCCGGGGTCACCGGGACGAACCAGCCCCGGGGGACGACCTCGCGCAGCACCCGGTGCAGGCTCACCCCGCCGGGGAGGACGGCCCGGCCGCTGGCCTGGTCCAGCCGCGGCGCCCCGGAGAGGGCGCCGAGCTCGACGACCGTGCCCCCGGCCAGCTGCGCGGCGTCGCCGTAGGAACGGCCGAGCCCCCGCGGGATGACGCCACGTCCACTCCCGCCGTCGAGCAGGGAGACGAGCTCGGCCACGTCGGTCGGCCGGGCCACCGTGGCGGCGCTCGGCGCGGTGTGGCCCCAGCCGGACAGGAGCTCGCGCCCGATGGTCGACACAGAGTCAGCCGTAGACGGCGACGATCATGAGGACCAGCCAGACGAGGCCGATCGCCTGCAGCCGCCGATCGTGCCAGGCCATCTCCTCGGGGGCGTCGCCTTCGCCGTTCTCGAGCGGTCGGAGCACGTAGAGGATGCCGAGCACGAACGGGACGATGGAGAGCTCGAACCAGATCGGGTGGTGGCCGACGTGGTGCCCGACGCCGACGTGGTCGAAGGCCCACAGGCAGTAGGCGGTGACCGTCACCGCCGCGGAGAGGAGGAGGGCGGCCTTCAAGAAGTTGGCCGAGTACGAGGCGAGCACCTCCCGGTGGTCCCCCCGGCGCTGACCGAGCTGCTCGAACTCGGCCAGCCGTTTGCCGCAGACGACGAGGAGCGAGCCGAACGAGGCCACGATGAGGAACCAGTTGGAGAGGGGCACCGACGTGGCGACGCCCCCGGCGATGGCCCGCAGCACGTAGCAGCCGGCCACCGCGGCGAGCTCGATCACCGGCTCGCGCTTCAGCCACACGCTGTAGGTCGAGGTGAGGGCCACGTAGCAGCCCACGACCACGACGAGCTGCCAGCCGGCCAGCGGCCAGGCGAGCAGCACGGCGGCGAGCACCATGGGGATGCCGACGGCAAGGGCCGTCCTCGCCGGCAGATCGCCGGAGGCCACAGGGCGGTGCCGCTTCGTCGGGTGGCGCCGGTCGTTCGCCGCATCGAGCACGTCGTTCACGAGGTAGGTGCCCGAGGCGGCCAGGCAGAAGAGGCCGAACGCCCCGAGGGCGTGGAGGAACACGCTGGCGTGGTGCAGCTCGCCGGCGGCCGCCGGTGCGAAGAAGACGAGGAGGTTCTTTACCCACTGGCGCGGCCGGACCGCCCGGATCAGGGCGGGCGTCCTCCCGGGCGAGGGCACGGGGTTCTTCGGCGTCAGCCGGGCGAGCGTGGTGGGCTCGTCGAGGTCCGACGCCTCGTGGCTGGGCTCGACGGCGATGCAACGACGCTACCAGGGGGTCTACGGCGCTCCCGGTTTCGCGGACACAGCGACCCCTCAGCTCCGTCGTCTGGCGCCTGGGGGGACCCCCACGCCTAACATCGGCCGCGTGAAGCGTCACTACCGGGTGGTCGTGGCCAAACCGGGCCTCGACGGCCACGACCGGGGGGCCAAGGTCATCGCTCGGGCGCTCCGAGACGCCGGTTTCGAGGTCGTCTACACGGGCCTCCACCAGACGCCTGAGCAGGTCGTGGCGGCCGTGGTCCAGGAGGACGCCGACGCCGTCGGCCTCTCGCTCCTGTCGGGCGCCCACCTCACGCTCGTGCCCCGGATCATCGAGGCCCTGCGGGAGCAGCGCAGCGACGTGCTCGTGATCGTGGGCGGGATCATCCCCGAGGCGGACATCCCGACGCTCAAGGCCATGGGGGTGGCCGAGGTCTTCACCCCGGGTGCCCCCCTGCCCTCGATCGGCGCCTGGCTCGCCGCAGCGCTCGACCGGCGCGAGGAGACGCTCGGGGTCTGACCACGGGCATCGTCGAAGGGGCAACGGTCGGCCGCGCCCGGGTGACGCGTCCCGGAGTCCGGCGAGCGAACGACAGCAGCAGAAGGAGCGGAGCGTGGACCTGTTCGAGTACCAGGGCAAGCAGTACTTCGCCCGCTGGGGCATACCGACCTCGCCGGGCGGCGTGGCCGACACCGTCGACGAGGCGGTCGCCCGGGCGGAGGAAGCCGGCTACCCGGTCGTGGTCAAGGCCCAGGTGAAGGTGGGCGGGCGCGGCAAGGCCGGTGGCATCAAGCTGGCCGCCAACGCCGACGAGGTGCGCCAGCACGCCGGGGCCATCCTCGGGCTGGACATCAAGGGCCACGTGGTGCACCGGCTGTGGGTGGAGCACGCCTCGGACATCGCCGAGGAGTACTACGCCAGCTTCACCCTCGACCGCCAGGCCAGACAGCACCTCGGCATGCTCTCGGCCGAGGGGGGCGTCGAGATCGAGGAGGTGGCGGCCACGAACCCCGAGGCCATCGCCCGCCTCTACATCGACCCCGTCGACGGCCTCGACCTCGACACCGCCACGACCTGGGTCGGGGCGGCCGGGCTGCCCGATCAGATCCGGGACCAGACGGCCGAGCTGCTGGTCAAGCTCTACCGCTGCTACGTGGAGGGCGACTGCGACCTGGCCGAGATCAACCCGCTCATCCTCACGACCGAAGGCAAGGTCCACGCGCTCGACGCCAAGGTGACCCTCGACGACAACGCGGCCTTCCGGCACCCCGAATGGGAGGAGTACGCGGCCACCGAGACCGAGGACCCGAGGGAGCTCATGGCCAAGGAGAAGGGCCTCAACTACATCGGCCTCTCGGGCACGGTCGGGATCATCGCCAACGGCGCCGGCCTGGCCATGAGCACGCTCGACGTCGTCAACCAGGTGGGGGGCAGCGCCGCCAACTTCTTGGACATCGGCGGCGGGGCCAACGCCGACGTGATGGCGGCGGCTCTCGAGGTGATCAACGCCGACCCCGCGGTGAAGTCGATCTTCGTCAACATCTTCGGCGGCATCACCCGGGTGGACGAGGTGGCCCAGGGCGTCGTCGACGCCCTCGCCCGGGTGGACATCACGTCGCCGATCGTGCTGCGCCTCGACGGCACGAACGCCGAAGCGGGACGGGCCATTCTCGCCCCGCACCTCTCCGACCGGCTCGTGGCGGAGCCCACGATGCTCGACGGCGCCCGACGGGCCGTGGCGCTCGCCGGCAAGTGATCGGAAGGTCGGACAGACGATGACCGTGTACGCGACGCGAGACAGGGAGCAGGGGTGAGCATCTTCGTCAACGAGAACACCAAGGTGGTGGTGCAGGGACTGACCGGGAGCCAGGGCCGGTTCCACGGCCTGCGCAACCGCGACTACGGCACGAAGGTCGTCGCCGGGACGTCACCCGGCAAGGGCGGCACCGACGTCGACGGTGTGCCGGTCTACGAGACGATGGCCGAGGCGGTCGAGGCCACCGGGGCCGACGCCTCGTTCGTGGTCGTACCACCCCGGGGCGCCTGCGACGCCATCCTCGAGGCGGCGGCCGCGGGCATCCGCTTCATCGTGTGCATCACCGAGGGCATCCCGGCCCAGGACGAGGCCCTCACCTACAACCGCCTCATCGAGGAGTACCCGGCCACCCGCCTGCTCGGGCCCAACTGCCCGGGCATCATCTCGCCGGGCAAGACGAACATCGGGATCACTTCGGGCGACATCGCCCTCCCGGGGGGACCGGTCGGGATCGTCTCGCGCTCGGGCACCCTCACCTACCAGGCCCTCCACGAGCTCTCCCAGCAGGGCATCGGCCAGACCACCTGCGTCGGGATCGGCGGCGACCCGGTGCCGGGCACCTCGTTCATCGACGTCCTCTCGGCCTTCGAGGCCGACCCGGACACGAAGGCCGTCATGATGATCGGCGAGATCGGCGGGGCCGAAGAAGAGCGGGCCGCCGAGTACATCGCCGAGCACATGACCAAGCCCGTCGTGGCCTACATCGCCGGCGTCACCGCGCCGCCGGGTCGCAAGATGGGCCACGCCGGGGCGATCATCTCGGGCTCACAGGGCACCGCCCAGGCCAAGATGGAGGCCCTCGCCGAGGCCGGCGCGGTCGTGGCCCGGAACCCGACCGAGGCGGGGACGACGATGGTCGAAGTGGTGAAGGGTCTCGGCTGAACGACCACGGCGAGCGGCCCAGCTCAGCGGGCCGTCCGTTGACCGGCGTCCACCGCACCCCGAACTAGCGTGGCGGCCGTGCGAGTCGCGGTGCTGGCGTCGGGGAGCGGGACCATCCTCGAAGCCATGCTCGAGGCCGGGGTGCCGGTGGCCCTGGTGGTGACCGACCGGGACTGCCAGGCACTCACCGTGGCCGGCGGGGCCGAGGTGCCGACCGAGCTGGTCGACCGGCGGGGGTGGGGCGGCTTTGGTCAGTCGTTCGACCGCTTCGGCTACACCGAGGCCGTGACCAAGGTGCTCGTCGGGGCGGGGATCGACCTCGTGGCCATGGCCGGCTTCGGCACCGTTCTCGACCAGCCCGTGCACGACGCCTTCCCGGGCCGGATCCTCAACACCCACCCCTCCCTCCTCCCGGCTTTCCCGGGCTGGCACGCCGTGGAGGACGCCCTGGCGGCCGGGGTCGACGTCACGGGCTGCACCGTCCACGTGGCCACCTTGGAGATGGACGCCGGCCCGATCCTGGCCCAGGAGGAGGTGGCCGTCCGCCCGGGCGACACGGTCGAGACGCTCCACGAGCGGATCAAGGAGGTCGAGCGCCGCCTCTACCCGGCCACCGTGCTCTCGGTCCTGGCCGCCGAGGTGGCCACGTGAGGGCCCTCCTCTCGGTCTACGACAAGACCGGCCTGGCCGAGCTGGCCCGGGGGCTCCACGAGCTCGGCTTCGAGCTGGTGGCCAGCGGCAACACGTCGGCCGCCCTGGAGGAGGCCGGCGTCCCCCATGTGGCCGTGGCCGACGTGACGGGCTCGCCCGAGATGCTCTCGGGCCGGGTCAAGACCCTCCACCCGCGGATCCACGGGGCGATCCTGGCCGACCGCTCCAACCCGCAGCACGTGGTCGACCTCGAGCAGCAGGGCATCGAGCCGATCGACCTCGTGGTCTGCAACCTCTACCCGTTCTCCTCGGACCCCTCGATCGAGCTCATCGACGTCGGCGGCCCGACCATGGTGCGTGCCGCGGCGAAGAACTTCGCCCACGTGGGCGTGGTGGTCGCACCGGCCGACTACGAGACGGTGCTCGCCGAGCTGCGCGAGCACGGTGCGCTCTCGGCGACCACCCGCCGGCGCCTCGCCCGCCGGGCCTTCGCCCATACCGCGGCCTACGACGCGGCCATCGTGGCCTGGCTCGACGCCGGCGGTCCGCCGGCCGTCGAGGGGGAAGAGGCGCCGGACGGGGAGCTCCTGCCGCCCACGCTCCACCTCACGTTGGAGCGGGCCGAGGTCCTCCGCTACGGCGAGAACCCCCACCAGTCGGGGGCCCGCTACCGGGTGCCGGGCCACGCCACGTGGTGGGACGGCGTGGTCCAGCACGGCGGGCGGGAGCTCTCCTACCTCAACCTCTTCGACGGCGATGCCGCCTGGCGGCTGGTCCACGAGCTGGCCGAGGACGCCGGGCCCGGCCAGGCGGCCGTGGTCATCGTGAAGCACGCCAACCCCTGTGGCGCGGCCGTGGCCGCCGACCTCACCACGGCCTTCCAGCGGGCGCTCGAGTGCGACCCGCTCTCGGCCTTCGGCGGCGTGGTGGCCGTGGGCGGGCGGCTCAACGCGGCCACCGCCGAGGCCATCGCCGTGGGACCCCAGGCCGACGTCATCATCGCCTCCTCCTACGAGCCCGAGGCCCTGGCCCGCCTCTCGGCCCGGCGGAAAGCCACCCGCCTCCTCTCGGCGCCCGACCCCGAGGCGATCGTCCGACAGGTGCGGACGCTCGGTTGGAGCGCCCTCGTCCAGGACGCCGACCGCTTCCTCAGCCCGCAGGCCGACTGGGAGGTGGTGACGAAGGTCGTCCCGACCGACGCCCAGTGGCGGGACCTCGTCCTCGCCTGGCGGGTGTGCGGGCGCACGACGTCGAACGCCATCGCCGTCGTGCACGACGGCCAGGCCGTGGGCGTGGGCGCGGGGCAGCAGTCCCGGGTGGTGGCGGCGGAGCTGGCGGTGGAGAAGGCGGGTGAGCGGGCCGCCGGCGGAGCGGCGGCGAGCGACGCCTTCATCCCGTTCCCCGACGCGCTCGAGGTGCTGGCCCGGGCCGGGGTGGCGGCGGTGGTCCAGCCCGGCGGCCCGGTCGGCGACGCCGAGGTGACGGCGGCGGCCGACGAGGCCGGCCTCGCCATGGTCACGACGGGCGAGCGCCACTTCCGGCATTGACGTGACGGCGATCCTCCTCGACGGCACGGCGCTCGCCGCCAAGGTGAAGGCCGAGGTCACCGACCGGGTGGCCCGGCTGAAGGCCGAAGGTGTGACCGTGGGGCTCGGCACGGTCCTCGTCGGCGACGACGTGCCGAGCGCCCGCTACGTGGCCCTCAAGCACGAGGACTGCGCCGAGGTCGGGATCGAGTCCTTCGCCGAGCACCTGCCGGCCACCGCCACCCAGGCCGAGGTGGAGGCGGTGGTGGCCCGCTTCAATGCCGACTCCCGTATCGACGCCTTCCTCGTCCAGGTGCCGCTGCCGGACGGGATCGACGAGGAGAGGGTGCTCTTCGCCGTGGACCCGTTGAAGGACGTCGACGGCCTCCACCCGGTGAACCTCGGCCGCCTCGTGATCGGCACCCCCGGACCGCTGCCGTGCACGCCGGCGGGCATCGTCGAGCTCCTCCACGCCTACGACGCACCCGTCGAGGGGCGCCATGTCGTCATCATCGGGCGGGGGCTCACGATCGGCCGACCGCTCGCCAACCTGCTCTCGCTCAAGCGGCCCGGCCTCAACGCCGCGGTGACGGTCGTGCACACCGGGGTGAAGGACATCGCGCCCTTCGTGCGAACCGCCGACGTCGTCGTGGCGGCGGCCGGCCGGGCCGGCATCGTGACCAAGGACATGGTGAAGCCCGGGGCCGCGGTCGTGAGCGCGGGGACGACGTGGGAGGGCCGCAAGGTGCTGCCCGACGTCGACGAGTCGGTGGCCGAGGTGGCGGGGTGGATCACGCCGCGCCTCGGCGGGGTGGGGCCCATGACGAGAGCCATGCTCCTCAAGAACACGGTCCTGGCGGCGGAGCGCCAATGACCGTCGACCGGGCCGGTCGGGAGGTCGACGTCCGTCCCTGGGGCAGCTTCACGGTGCTCGACGACAGCGCCACCGACCACAAGGTGAAACGCATCGTGGTCCTCCCGGGCAAGCGCCTCAGCTACCAGCGCCACGGCCGGCGTTCCGAGCACTGGTTCATCGTGAGCGGCCGGGCCCGGGTCACGCTGGACGGGAGCGAGCTCGTCCTCGGGCCCGGACAGGCGCTCGACGTGCCGGTCGGGACGTCCCACCGCATCGAGAACATTGGCACGACCGACCTCGTGTTCATCGAGGTCCAGCACGGCGACTACTTCGGGGAGGACGACATCATGCGCCTGGAGGACGACTTCGGCCGAGCATGAACAGTGCCCCGGGCGCCCGTTCGCCCGGGGTGCAGGTACGCTTGCTGGCCATGAGCAGGATCGCGGAGCTCCTCGCCAAGGGCCCCACCTACTCGTTCGAGTTCTTCCCACCGAAGACCGACGAGGAGCAGGCCGTGCTGACCAAGACCCTGCGCGACCTCGAGCCGCTCGAGCCGTCGTTCGTGTCGGTCACCTACCGCGGCGGCCGGGCCTCGAGGCAGCGCACCTACGACCTCGTGAGGGGGATGCTCCACACGACCCGGCTCAACCCCATGGCCCACCTCATCTGCGTGGCCCACACCCGACTCGAGTTGGCCGAGATCCTCGTCGAGTACCGGCAGGCCGGGGTGGACAACCTCCTCGCTCTCGGCGGCGACCCGCCGGCCGACCCGGCCGACGGGCCCGGCGAGCTCGCCCACGCCATCGAGCTCGTGGAGCTGGCCCGGGCCGTCGGGGGCTTCTCGATCGGGGTCGCCGCCCACCCGGCCGGCCACCCGACCTCGCCGGACCTGCGGAGCGACCGGGACTACCTGGCGGCCAAGCTCGAACTGGCCGACTTCGCCATCACCCAGTTCTTCTTCGAGATCGGTCCCTACGAGCAGCTGGTGGCCGACGTGGCCACCCGAGGCATCGACAAGCCCATCCTGCCGGGCATCATCCCCATCACCGCGCTGAGTTCCGTGCCGCGGATGGCCACCATGGGTCAGGCGCTACCCGACTGGCTGATAGCCCGCCTCGAGGCGGCCGACGCCTCCGGCGGGAAGGAAGCGGTCCGCCGGGAGGGCGTCGCCGCGGCCACCGAGCTGTGCCAGGCCCTGCTCGAGATGGGGGCACCGGGGCTGCACTTCTACACGCTCAACCGCTCGAGCGCGACCCGCGAGATCTACGAGGCCCTCGGCCTCAGCGCAACGATCCCCGCTGAGTAGCAACGACGCCGAGGGTCGGTACGGCGACGTCGCCAGCTGACGTCGACCCGAGCAGCGCTTGGCGGTGCTTGGCTACGCTGCGTCGACATGGTCGTCGTTGCGACCAATCCGACGTCGCTCCCGAGTTCCGATACGCCACGGCCCGTACGCCGGAACCGGTCGAAGCGCACGGTCATCGTGCTCGCCGCCCTGCTGGCCGTCCTGCTCCTCGTGACCCGGCCATGGCACGGTGCTCCACCAAGGCCGCTCTGGGTCTTCCGAGGGGCGGCCACGGTCACGAGCCCGACCTCCTCTGGCGCGTCCCAACCTGTTGCCGTCGCGACATCCATGGTGCTGGAGTGTCTCCCGGGAGGCACCGCCAGCGGGGTGTTCGACACTTCGTACCGCCAAGGCGTCGGGGGGGCGGACAGCACGACTGCCCTCCATGGCACGTTCGTGGCACCTGCTGGGAGCGACGGCTGTCACGGGGACCTGAGCTTCGTGCCCAACACGCAGCCGAACTTCTGGCAGCTCGTCGCGCTCCGAGTGACGACGAACCGCCAAGGCGGGCGAGTCGTGACGGCGACCTTCTCCAATCCCGTTTCGCCGCGGCTGGTCCTGTCGCACGTCTACGCCGACGTACCCGCCGCGCGATTCCACCGCGGGCCCCCTGACGTCACGGTTCGTTGACCGGCGGCCACGTCGGGCGGATCAAGCGCATTGAGTCTCGGCCGTCGGGACGTCGGTCATCTGTCAGCTCCGAGGTCCGCCTCTTCCATCGATCCTGGTGACGCCAGGTCACGCGTCGGCAAGGTCGCTCAGCTCAACCCGGGAGGGCACGTGCAGGCACCCTCCCGAGCGCAAGCCGGCCCCTGGACGTTGGCGACCGGCGATTGGGGTGCGAGGTCGCCTCCGCCATAGGCTCCTCAGCCATGGCTGAACGCATCACGATGGGCGCCGACGGCACCCTCCACGTCCCGGAGGAGCCGATCATCCCCTACATCGAGGGCGACGGCACCGGGGTCGACATCTGGCCGGCGGCCCAGCTGGTCCTCGACGCCGCGGCGGCCAAGCACGGCCACAAGGTGGCCTGGAAGGAGGTCCTGGCCGGCCAGAAGGCCTTCGACACGGTCGGGACCTGGCTGCCCGACGAGACGGTGGAGGCCTTCCGGGACCACATCATCGGGATCAAGGGCCCGCTGACGACGCCAGTCGGCGGGGGGATCCGCTCGCTCAACGTGGCCCTCCGGCAGATCCTCGACCTGTACGTGTGCCTGCGCCCCGTGCGCTGGTTTGCCGGCGTCCCCTCGCCCGTGCGTCACCCCGAACTCGTCGACATGGTCATCTTCCGAGAGAACACCGAGGACGTCTACGCCGGCTACGAGGTGGAGGCCGGCACCCCCGAGGGCGACAAGCTGACCGAGTTCCTCCGGACCGAGATGGGGTGGCCGATCCGCGACGGCTCGGGGATCGGCATCAAGCCCATCTCCGAGATGGGCAGCAAACGGCTCATCCGGGCGGCCGTCACGTACGCCCTCGAGCACGATCGCCGCTCGGTCACCCTGGTGCACAAGGGGAACATCCAGAAGTTCACCGAAGGGGCCTTCCGCAACTGGGGCTACGAGCTCGTGCGCGAGGAGTTCGCCGACGTCGCCGTCGGGTGGGACGACTGCGACGGTGACCCCGGCGACAAGCTCCTCGTGAAGGACACGATCGCCGACATCACCCTCCAGCAGGTTCTCACCCGACCGGCCGAGTTCGACGTCATCGCCACGACCAACCTGAACGGCGACTACCTCTCCGACGCCCTCGCGGCCCAGGTCGGAGGCATCGGCATCGCCCCTGGTGGCAACATCAACTACGTCACCGGGCACGGCGTCTTCGAGGCGACCCACGGGACGGCCCCGAAGTACGCCGGCCAGGACAAGGTCAACCCGGGCTCGCTCCTCCTGTCAGGGGTCCTCATGTACGAGCACCTGGGCTGGCGCGACGCGGCGGCCGACATCGTGAAGGCCCTCGAGGCCACGATCGAGGCCAAGATCGTGACCTACGACTTCGCCCGCCTGATGGACGAGGCCACCGAGGTGCGCACCTCGGAGTTCGCCCGGGCGATCGTCGACCGACTTTGACCTGACGGCTCGCTCACCGGCCGCGAGGAGCGGGCATCTCGGGCGTCGGCGCAGCTCACCCGTCGTTTCGACGGGATCGGGGGCCCGACCTAACGTGGCCCACATGGCAGCCAAGCAGCCCGTCCAGGTGACCGTCACCGGCGCAGCCGGTCAGATCGGCTACTCCCTCCTCTTCCGTCTGGCCTCCGGCGAGGCCTTCGGAGAGGACCAGCCGGTGGTGCTCCGCCTGCTCGAGATCGAGCCGGCCATGGGGGCGCTCGAAGGCGTGGTCATGGAGCTCGACGACTGCGCTTACCCTCAGCTCCGCGACGTCGTGGCCACGGCCGATCTGAAGACGGCGTTCGACGGGACCTCCCTCGCCCTCCTGGTGGGCTCGGTGCCCCGCAAGGCCGGCATGGAGCGGGGCGACCTGCTCTCGGTCAACGGCGGGATCTTCAAGCCCCAGGGGGAGGCCATCGCCGCCCATGCGGCGGCCGACGTGCGGGTCCTCGTCGTGGGCAACCCGTGCAACACGAACTGCCTGATCGCCCGGTCCCACGCGAAGGACGTCCCAGCCGACCGCTGGTTCGCCATGACCCGGCTGGACGAGAACCGGGCCAAGGCCCAGCTGGCCGAGAAGGCCGGCGTGGCGGTGGCCTCGGTCACGAACCTGGCCATCTGGGGGAACCACTCGGCCACCCAGTTCCCGGACTTCGCCCACGCCCGCATCGACGGGATCGCCGTGCCGGAGGTGATCGGCGACACCGCGTGGCTCCAGGGCGACTTCCTCACCACCGTGCAGAAGCGGGGTGCGGTCATCATCGATGCCCGCGGCGCCTCGTCGGCCGCGTCGGCCGCCAACGCGGCCATCGACACCGTGCGGTCGCTGCGGACCGAGACTCCGGCCGGGGACTGGTTCTCGGTGGCGGTGACGAGCACCGGCCAGTACGGGATGCCCGAAGGGCTGCAGTTCGGCTTCCCGGTCCAGGTCGACGGGAAGGGTGCGTGGACGGTGGCCGGCGGCCTCGAGCACGACGCCTTCGCCACGGACCGCATCAGGATCACCACCGAGGAGCTCGAGGCCGAGCGGGCCGAGGTCCGCTCCCTCGGGCTCATCGAGTAGGGCGCGGCACCGCTGTCGGCCGTCAGGCCATCGGGTTGACGTCGCCCGCCCGAGGCGGGCAGGGCGTCAGGAGCTGAGCGAGACCGGGAGCTCCATCCCGGCTTGCTTCAAGAACGTGAGCCGCTTGGTCAAGGTCGCCTGCCAGACGTTCAGATCCTCGTCGAACTGAGGGCGGTTGCCCTCCTCGCAAGCGTGCTCGAGATCGTCGAACGCCGCGTCCTCGGCGTCGAGCAGCTGGCGATACTTGAGAAGGAAGTGATCGTCGATCGGCTGCAACACATGGCCTCCTTGTCATAGGCCCGGCGCCGCGGGCCGCTCGGAACCGAGCCTACCGCCGGCCTCTTCGGCCTGTCCCGGTGGGAGCCCCGTTCTGCCCCATATGCAGGGATTTTGCAACGAGAGTGCCTCGGACCCGCAACGTGACGCCACGACCGGCCCGGGCTCCGCCCCGGTCCCGGCGATAGCGTGCGGACGACCCGAAGGAGGTGGCCGTGACCAAGCTGAGCGTGGAGACCGAGGCCGGGGCGGTGGGCCTCGACGGGGAGCGGCTCGAGCGGATCGACCGTCACTTCCGCGAGTACGTCGACGACGGGCGCCTGCCCGGCTGGACGATCGTGGTGGCCCGGCGGGGCAAGGTGGCCCACCTCTCCTCCTACGGGATGCGCGACGTCGAGGCGGGTCTGGCAGTCGAGCCCGACACGATCTTCCGCCTGTACTCGATGACCAAGCCGGTCACCTCGGTGGCGGCGATGATGCTCTACGAAGAGGGTCTCTTCGAGCTGAAGGAGCCGGTCCACCGCTTCCTGCCGTCGTTCCGTGACCAGCGCGTCTACCAGCGGGGGTCCGCCTTCGATCCGGTGACCCTCCCGTCGCCCGAGCCCATGCGGATGTGGCACCTCCTCAGCCACACCTCGGGCCTGACCTACCCGTTCTTCTACGCCCACCCGGTCGACGCCATCTACCGCGCGGCCGGCTTCGACTACGGGAAGGTACCCGACCTCGATCTGGCCCAGGCCGCCGACCTCTGGGGCACGTTCCCGCTGCTCTTCGTGCCCGGGACCGAGTGGAACTACTCGGTCTCGACCGACGTGCTCGGGCGGGTGGTCGAGGTGCTCTCGGGCCAGACCCTCGACGCCTTCTTCGCCGAGCGCATCTTCGCCCCGCTCGGCATGGCGGACACCGGGTTCTCGGTCCCCGAGGAGGACCATGGCCGGCTGGCCGCTCTCTACAACCTGGCGCCGAAGCGCACGTTCGCCCGGGCCGAGGGGGAGGGTCGCCAGGTGCTCAGCCCGCCGAAGATGCTGTCGGGCGGCGGCGGCCTCGTCGGCACCGCCCACGACTACCACCGCTTCGTGCAGATGCTCGTCGGCGAGGGTGCGCTCGACGGCGTGCGGCTGCTCTCACCCCGCACGCTGCAGCTGATGACGACCAACCACCTGCCCGGCGGGGCCACGCTCGAGGAGGTGGGCCGGCCCCTCTTCTCCGAAACGACGTTCGACGGCACCGGCTTCGGCCTCGGCTTCTCGGTGCTGCTCGACCCGGCCGTCTCCAAGACCATGGGCTCGAAGGGCCTCTACGCCTGGGGCGGCGCGGCCAGCACGGCCTTCTGGGTCGACCCGGCGGAGGAGCTGACTGCGCTCTTCTTCACCCAGCTCGTCCCGTCGGGCTCCTACCCGATCAGGAGTGAGCTCCAGCAGCTCGTGTACCAGGCCGTCGTGGCCTGAGCCGGCGGGTGGCGGCCCCGGTGGGCTTGCTGCGGCCATCGCGGCCCGACGCCGGACCACCAGGTAGGAGCCCCAGCCGACGGCGAGCACCAGCCAGCAGCTGATCAGGCGGTCGACGAGCACCGAGGCGACGGCGTGGGTGGCGGGCACGTGCACCGCCCCGAGCGCCCCCGCGAGGGCGGCTTCGACCGCGGCTCAGACCGAGGCGTTCCGGCCGAGGACGGCGAGCAGCCGGGCGGCGGGCGGGGCCGAGGCGGGCAGCTCGACCGGCGTGCCGAACATCCCGCTGGCCGCGAGCAGCTCGGCCTGCGGGGCCACCACCTCGAGGCAGGCCTCGGCCAGCCGCGCGTCGAGCGTCGGGTCCTGTCCGGTGGCCTCGGCGAGGTCCCACCCGTGGACGAAGACGTCGATGAAGCGGTGCCCCGCGTAGAGGGAGCCGGGGACCGGGCCGTAGGAGACGGCACAGGGGGCGTCGAGGGCACCGGGGGCCTCGAAGGCCGCGCCGGCGGCCTCGGCCGACCGGTCGTAGGCGGTGAGGGGGTCGCCGCCGAGCACGTCGCCGTCGAGCCTCGAGCCCACCGCCTCGATCGTGGCCCCCGCCGAGAGGGCGGCGGCCCACCAGTTCCCGGCGACCACGTGGTTCAGGAGCTCCCGGGCGTCCCAGCCCTCGCAGGGGCTCGGCGCGTCCCAGCGGTCCGCTGGCACGCCGGCCACGATCTTTCGGGTGCCCGCGAGGGCCTGCCGGTGCAGTTGGGCGATGTCGGCCACGGCCGTCCCCTTCCGTTCAGCCCTTCACGTAGGACAGCTTCTCGGCGACCTTGCCGTCGCGCACGGTGAACAGGTCGACGCCCCGGACGTGCCCGTCCCCCCACGTGTAGCGCCAGCGCTGCACCACCCGGTCGTCGGCGGCGAAGGTCTCCTCGGCCTCGAACGTGGCGCCGACGTCGTCGAAGATGGGCTGCCACGCGGCCCGGACGGCGGCGCGGCCAACGTGGCGCGACCCGTCGGGCGCTGGGCCGGTGCTGTCGAAGACGCAGTCGTCGGTCGTGAGGGCGAGGGTGGCGTCGAGGTCGTGGGCCCCCCAGGCGGCGCCGAAGGCCTCGACCACCTGCAGCGCCCCGGCTGTCCCGACGGAGCTCGTCGTCTCTGCCATGGCCCACCACCTCCTGCTCGAGAGCCCGCATCGGGGACCCGTTCCCGCACGGCTGGTAGCATCCTTACCTACTAGTAGGTAAGAGTCAACACCGACGGAGGCGCAGTGGCCGAGGAGCGCAGGGACGGCGACGCCGGGACGGCGACGCAGATCCTCGACGTGGCCGAGCGGCTCGTGCAGCAGCAGGGCTACCAGGGGTTCAGCTATGCCGACGTGGCGGGCGAGCTCGGCCTCACGAAGGCCGCCCTCCACTACCACTTCGCCAGCAAGGCCGAGCTCGGCGAAGCGCTGATCGAGCGCTACTCGTCGCGCTTCATGGCCTCGCTCGACTCGCTCGACCAGGAGGCGCCCGACGCCCGGGCCAAGCTCGCCGGCTACGTCCGCCGCTACGTCGACGTGGTCCGGGCCGACCGCCTCTGCCTCTGCGGCATGCTCGCCGCCGAGTACCGGATGCTGCCCGCACCGATGCGCGAGGCGGTCGTCGCCTTCTTCGAGGCCAACGAGGCCTGGTTGACCGGGGTGCTCGACGAAGGCGTGCGGTCCGGCCAGCTCCACCTCCGGGCCCCGGCCGACGAGACGGCCCGGTTGCTCGTCGGCGGGCTCGAGGGGGCCATGCTCGTGGGCCGTCCGACCGGCGACGCCCGCCGGTTCGAGGCGCTGGCCCACCGGCTCGTCGACGAGCTGACTGCGCCCGCCGTGGCCGGGCGGCGCGGTCAGGCCCAGGGGAGGGCTGTTCGGGTGCCCCAGTAGGCCTCGGGGTCCTCGGCCAGCGCCCCGAGCTCGGCCCGGTCCTCGTCGTCGAGGTCCAGCTCCCGGGCGCCCAGGTTGCTCTCGAGCTGCGAGGGGGTCACCGCCCCCGACAGCACGGCCGAGACGAACGGCTGGTCCAGCACGGCGGCGAGGGCCACCTGGTCGGCCGAGGCGCCGCGGCGTTGCGCCACCCGGTCGAGGGGAGCCCGGACCGGGCCGGGCCCGTGGGCCGTGAGGCGGCCGTTGGCCACCGCCTCTTTCACGAGGACCCCCCAGCCGGCGCCGGCCGCTTCGGCGAGGGCGGGGCCGACCGAGGGCTCGAGCACGTTCCAGGTGGCTTGGACGCAGCCGAACGGGTTGGTGCCGTCCACCTCCACCTCGAGGGCCCGCCGGACCACCTCGGGCTGCCGCGGTCCGCTCACCGAGAGGCCCACCACCGTGCCCTGGCTCCCGAGCTCGGCCAGCGCACCGAGGACCGCACGGTCGTCGAGCACCCCGCTCTCCAAGGTGGCCGAGTGGATCTGGTAGAGGCGGAGGTGACCGTCGAGGAGGGCGAAGGACTCCGACCGCTGCTGCTCGAACGCCGCCAAGCTGTGGTCCTTCACCTCGTTGACCGTTGCGTCCATCCGCCAGTCCCCGACGTAGCGGTAGCCCCACTTCGAGCCGACCGTGACCGATCCGGGGGCGAGCCCCCGGGCCTCGAGCCACGAGGCCAGGAAGGCCTCGGCCCGCCCGTAGGACCGGGCGGCGTCGACGTAGCGCACGCCGGCCGCGTAGGCCGCGTCGAGCACCGCGTGGGCCCGGCGTTCCATGCGGCCCGTGGACCGGTCGACCCCGAGGTCCTCGTGCCGCCCGAGATCGATGTACGCCGGCCGGCCCAGGGCGGCCAGGCCCAGACCGAGCACGGTCACGGTCAGCCCGGTGGACCCGAGCGGACGCGTGGGGAGGTCGCCCGTCACGCCGCCAGGTTGGCAGGTCCGGCGACCGGCCGGCTCCGCCGTGTCTACGCCACGGCGAAGATCTGCCAGCTGCCCGGCACGCCCTTCAGCTCGTGCTCGCCCCGGTCGGCGAACGAGAGGCCCGAACCGGCCACGAGGTCGGTCACCGTTCGCGACACGAGCACCTGCCCCGGCTCGGCGAGGGCGGCCACCCGGGCCCCGATGTGCACGCCGATCCCGCCGAGGTCGTCGCCGCGCTGGATGCACTCCCCCGTGTGGATCCCGGCGCGCAGTTCCAGTCCGAGGGGCCGCACCGCCTGGGTCGCGGCCACTGCGCACTCCACCGCGCGCGCCGGGCCGTCGAAGGCGGCGAGGAAGCCGTCGCCCGTGGTCTTCACCTCGGTGCCCCGGAACCGCCCGAGCAAGCCCCGCATCACGGAGTCGTGGTCGTCGAGCACGACGTGCCAATGGTGGTCACCGAGCTCCGCCGCCCGGCGGGTGGAGTCGACGATGTCGGTGAACATCACCGTCTTCAGGATCCGGTCGGGGTCGGGCAGCGGCCGATGACCGGTCAGGAACTCCTCGACGTCGTCGAAGATCGTCCGTTCGTCCGAACGGACGGTCAGGTGGTCGACCGTCGGCAGCTCGATGTAGCGGGCACCGGGGATGTGCTCGGCCAGGTAGCGGCCGTGTTCGACCGGGGTGATGAGATCGCCGGTGCTGTGGATGACAAGCGTCGGGACCTGGATCGTGGGGAGGATGTCCCTCACGTCGACGTCTCGCAGCATCATGACGATATCGACCATCGAGTTCGGGCTGGCGCCGTGGCGCTCGTAGCGGGCGAACGCCTCCATCATCGCCGGGTCGGTGGCCGCGCTCGGGAAGAAACCGGCGAGTATCTCGCCGGTGCCCCACCGGTCCTGGAACATGGCGACAATGTCTGCCGCTTCGCCGGTCGAGTACCCGAAGGCCTGGTCCTGACCACGCAGGATGCGGGCGAAGGAGCCCTGGAGGACGAGCGCCGAGGTCCGCTCGGGGTAGGTCGCCGCGAAGAGCAGGCACATGGGCCCGGCTTCGGAGATCCCCCACAGGGCGGCCCGTTCCATGCCCGCGGCGTCCATCACGGCGCGCACGTCGTCCATCCGCTGTTCGAGTGTGGGTACGCCGGAGCTCCGGTCGGAGAGACCGGTGCCCCGCTTGTCGAAGAGCACGACACGGGCGAAGGAGCCGACCTGTCGTACGGCCGGGCCGGTGAAGGGCATGTCCCAGGCCAGCTCGACGTTCGAGACGAAGCCAGGCACGAACACCACGTCGAGCGGGCCCTCGCCGCTGACCTGATAGGCGATGTGGACGTCGCCGCTCTTGGCGTACTGGGTCTCCGGCATCACCACCCCCGCGGCCCCTCGACCACAGCGTTCACCCCTTCGTCATCCGAGTCAAGGCTGCAGGGCGGACCGCCCCCGTGAGGGTGGGTGACGCGCCGCCCGACGAATCAGTACGTCGTCTCGGCCTGGAGGGGTCCCAGCCGCCCGGCCGCCGCGGCGAGGAGGGCCTGGCTGGCCACGAGGACCGAGAGGTCGCCGCGGACCTTGATGCGGCCACTGCCGATGGCCTCGGCCGGGCTGAACTCCGACCGGGAGAGGGCGGCGGCGTCGGCGTAGGAGAGCGACACGGTCACCGCCGGTGCGGCGGCCCACTCCACGGCGTCGGACGGCGTGCCGCGGCAGAGGGACACGAGCCCGTTGTCCATGCGGAGCGTGATCGTGACCTCGTCCCCGTCGGGCGGCACGTCGCGCACGACCTCGGTGACCGTGAAGCGCCCGTCCGCCGCGGCGAGTGAGGCGTCGGCGGCCGTGCCCGTCAGCTCACGCAGGTCGCTCCCGCCCAGGGCGGCGTTGAAGGCGGCCACCCAGTCGTCGGAGAGGAAGCGGGGCACGGCGCCGAACCCTACCCGAGTGGTGTCAGCCGGCCGCCTCGGCCTCGGCCGGCGTCTTCTTCTTCCGGCGGAGGATCTTGCGGCCGAGCCACGCCGCCGGGTCGTAGGAGCTGTCCACGACCCGCTCCTTCAGCGGGATGATGGCGTTGTCGGTGATCTTGATGTGCTCCGGGCAGACCTCGGTGCAGCACTTGGTGATGTTGCAGAGGCCGAGCCCGGCCTGCTGGCGGAGCAGCTCCCGCCGGTCGTTCGTGTCGAGGGGGTGCATCTCGAGCTCGGCGTAGCGGATGAAGAACCTCGGCCCGGCGTAGTGGGGCTTGTTCTCCTCGTGGTCCCGGATGACGTGGCAGACGTTCTGGCACATGAAGCACTCGATGCACTTGCGGAACTCCTGGCCCCGCTCGATGTCCTCCTGCTGCATCCGGTAGCCCCCCTCCGGCGGGGGGCCCGGCAGGAAGGCCGGCACGGCCTTGGCCACCTCGAAGTTGAAGCTGACGTCGGTCACGAGGTCCCGGATGATGGGAAAGGTCCGCATGGGGGCCACGACCACCTCCTCGCCTTCGGGGAGCTGGTCCATGCGGGTCATGCACATGAGCCGGGGGAGGCCGTTGATCTCGGCCGAGCACGAGCCGCACTTGCCGGCCTTGCAGTTCCAGCGGCAGGCGAGGTCGGGGGCCTCGGTGGCCTGGATGCGGTGGATGACGTCGAGGACCACCTCGCCCTCCTGGGCGGGCAGCGTGAACGCTTGGAAGTCCCCGCCGGTCTCGTCGCCCCGCCAGACCTGCATCACGATGTCGTCGGCCATCAGTGCGACTCCTCGAAGAGGGCCTTGAGGTCGTCGGGCAGCACGAGGATCGGCTCGGGCGTCACCTTGATCTCGCCCTCCACCCCGCCGCCCGCCGGCTGGCTGAGCACGAAGTTGACCTTCCCGAGCTCGGGATCGGCCTCGGGGTAGTCGTCCCTCGTGTGGCCGCCCCGGCTCTCCTTGCGCTCCCGCGCCCCGAGGGTCACGCAGCGCGAGACGGTGAGCATGGCGGGGAGGTCGGTGGCGAGGTTCCAGCCCGGGTTGTAGACCCGGGGCCCCTTGATGGCCAACTTGGCCGTGCGCTCGCGCAGCGTATCGAGCTGCTCCAGCGCCTCGTCGAGCTCGGGGCCGGTGCGGATGATGCCGACGAGGGACTGCATGGTCTCCCAGAGGTCGTGCTGGACGTCGTAGGGGTTCTCACCCTCTTCCCGCTCGAAGGGGTCCAGGGCCTCCTTCGAGATCGCCTGCACCTCGCTGTCGTTCACCGTCGGCGTGCCGGTGCGCCCCTCGGCGTAGTCCGAGGCCCCCATCCCGGCCCGGCGGCCGAACACGAGGAGGTCCGAGAGCGAGTTGCCGCCGAGGCGGTTCGCGCCGTGCATACCGCCCGCCACCTCGCCGGCGGCGAAGAGGCCGGGCACCGCCGCCGCTTCGGTGTCGGCGTCGACCCGCACGCCGCCCATCATGTAGTGGCAGGTCGGCCCGACCTCCATGGCCTCGGCGGTGATGTCCACGCCCGCTAGCTCCATGAACTGGTGGTACATGGAGGGCAGGCGGCGCCGGATGTACTCGGGGCTCCGGCGGTTGGCGATGTCGAGGAAGACCCCGCCGTGCGGGCTGCCGCGGCCCGCCTTCACCTCGGTGTTGATCGAGCGGGCCACCTCGTCACGGGGGAGGAGGTCCGGCGGGCGGCGGCCGGCCGAGTGATCCTCGTACCAGCGGTCGGCCTCCTCGTCGGTCTCGGCCGTCTCCGCCCGGAACATCGGGGCCACGTAGTCGAACATGAACCGCTTGCCCTCGCTGTTGAGGAGCACCCCTCCGTCGCCCCGCACGCCCTCCGTCACGAGCAGCCCCCGGACCGAGAGGGGCCAGACCATGCCCGTCGGGTGGAACTGCACGGCCTCCATGTCGATGAGGTCGGCCCCGACCCAGAGGGCCATGGCATGACCGTCACCGGTCGACTCCCAGCTGTTCGACGTGTACTTCCAGGACTTGCCGATGCCGCCGCTCGAGAGCACGAAGGCCTTGCCGGTGAACAGCACGAACTCGCCGGTCGGCCGCCAGTAGCCGACGGCGGCCGACACCCGGCCGTCGCTGTCGGTGAGCAGGCGGAGGACCTTGCACTCCATGAAGACCTCGATGTCCATCGAGACGGCCTTCTGCTGGAGGGTGCGGATCATCTCGAGCCCGGTGCGGTCGCCCACGTGGGCCAGGCGGGCGTAGCGGTGGCCGCCGAAGTCCCGCTGGAGGATGCGCCCGTCCTTCGTACGGTCGAAGAGCGCCCCCCAGGCCTCGAGCTCCTCCACCCGGTCGGGGGCCTCCTGGGCGTGGAGCTGGGCCATGCGCCAGTTGTTGAGCATCTTGCCGCCGCGCATCGTGTCGCGGAAGTGCACCTGCCAGTTGTCCTCCGGGTAGATGTTGCCCATCGCCGCGGCCACCCCGCCCTCGGCCATGACCGTGTGGGCCTTGCCGAGGAGGGACTTGCAGACCACCGCGGTGCGCAGGCCCCGCTGCTTGGCCTCGATGGCCGCCCGCAGGCCGGCCCCGCCGGCCCCGATCACGACGACGTCGAACTCGTGGCTCTCGATCCCGTCCATCTCCTACCGTCCTCTCACTGCACGTGCCCCGACCACCTCAGAACAGCTTCGGGTCGGTGAACGCACCACTCGCCACGAGCCGGATGTAGAGGTCGGTCAGGCCCACGAAGATGAGGCTGGCCCAGGCGAACTGCATGTGGCGGGCGTTGAGCGGCGTCACGACCTTCCAGAGCCAGTGACGGAGAGGGTGCTTGGAGAAACTCCGCACCTGCCCGCCGCAGAGGTGGCGGCAGGCGTGGCACGACAGCGTGTACAGCCACAGGAGGGCGGCGTTCACGCAGAGGACGATCGTCCCGAGCCCCACACCGATGCCCTGCCCGGGGAACTGGAAGGCCACCACGGCGTCGATCGTGAGGATCACGTTGAAGATGAGGCCGAAGTAGAAGAACCAGCGGTGGACGTTCTGGAGGATGAGCGGGAAGCGGGTCTCGCCCGAGTACTTGCCGTGGGCGTCGGCCACGCCGCACGACGGCGGGGCCAGCCAGAACGAGCGGTAGTAGGCCCGGCGGTAGTAGTAGCAGGTGAACCGGAAGCCGAGCGGGAAGACGAGGATCAGGAGGGCGGGGGAGATCGTCCACCAGCTGATGACCCAGCTCGGGTGGCTGCCCGGCACGCAACTGGCGGCCAGGCACGGTGAGTAGAACGGCGAGATGTAGTTGCGGTGCATCGCCGGGCCGACGAAGTAGTTCTTGTTGGCGAACGCCGCGTAGGTGGCGTACGTGACGAAGGCCGTGAGGATCGTGACGGTGACGAGCACCGAGCCCCACCAGCGGTCCTTGCGGAGCGTCGTACGGTCTGGACCGCCCCGGGTGCCGCCGATGGCGACCGGCGTCACCCTTGCGTCTTCGACCGTCGTCACGCCCTACCTCCTTCCCGCCCGTGGCTGCGCCGTGTCCCGGGCCTCAGGTCGCCGACCGCCGCCCACCCCAACCGGGGGGCGAACCTCTGGTCGAGGCCATCTTTCCAGAATGTGACCGGAGACGGCACAACTATCGTCGCCAGCGAATTCGGCCATCGACGAAGGCGATGCCGGCCCGCTCGGCCGGCGGCCCGCCCGCTGGGGCACGGCCCCGGGGTGCCCGGCATAGGCTCCCCGCATGGCCGCCCACTCCACCCACTCGCATTTCCCGCCCGCGGGCCTGCCCCGCAACCTCGCCGACCTCCGCGCCTCGGGCTGGACGTCGACGCCGGTCACCGACGAGCTCCGCCGCAACGCGTCGAAGCGCATCGCCGCGGGTGAGACCCTCGTCCCCGGCATCATGGGGTTCGAGGAGACCGTCGTGCCCCAGCTCGAGAACGCCCTCCTCGCCGGGCACGACATGATCCTCCTCGGCGAGCGAGGCCAGGCCAAGACCCGGGTCATCCGCAACCTCGTCGACCTGCTCGACGAGTGGCTCCCGATCGTGGCCGGCTCGGAGATCAACGACGACCCCTACCACCCCGTCTCGCGCTACGCCCGCGTGCGGGTGGCCGAGGAGGGCGACGACACGGCCATCGACTGGATCCACCGGAGCGACCGCTACGGCGAGAAGCTGGCCACGCCGGACACCTCGATCGCCGACCTGATCGGCGAGGTCGACCCGATCAAGGTGGCCGAGGGCCGTTACCTCTCCGACGAGCTGGCCCTCCACTACGGCCTCGTGCCCCGGGTCAACCGGGGGATCTTCGCCATCAACGAGCTGCCCGACCTGGCCGAGCGGATCCAGGTGGGCCTCCTGAACGTGCTCGAGGAGCGCGATGTGCAGATCCGGGGCCACCGGATCCGGCTCCCGCTCGACATCGTGCTCGTCGCCACCGCCAACCCCGAGGACTACACGAACCGGGGCCGCATCATCACGCCGCTGAAGGACCGCTTCGGTGCCCAGATCAGGACGCACTACCCGCGCGAGACGGTGACCGAGGTGGCCATCATGAAGTCCGAGGCCACGCTGCCGACGGACGGCGTGCCCGTGGTGGTGCCGGCGTTCCTGGAGGAGATCGTGGCGGAGATCAGCCAGCTCGCCCGACGGAGCCCGCACCTCAACCAGCGGAGCGGCGTCTCGGTGCGCCTGTCCATCGCCAACTACGAGACGCTGGCCGCCAACGCTGTGCGCCGGGCGCTGCGCACGGGTGAGCCGATGGCCGTCCCCCGGGTGAGCGACCTCGGCGCCCTCGTCACCTCCACCCAAGGCAAGGTCGAGGTGGAGGCCATGGAGGAGGGCCACGAGGACGAGGTCATGGCCCAGCTCGTGTCGGCCGCCGTGCTGTCGGTCTTCCGCCGCCGGGTGACCCTCGAGGACCCCGGCTCGATCGTCGCCGCCTTCGAGGGCGAGATGGTCGTGCACGCCGGCGACGACCTGCCGTCGTCGGCCTACCTCGAGGTCCTCCGGGACGCCCCCGCCCTCGAGCCCCCGGCCCGGGCCATCGGCGGCCTCGACGCCCAGGAGTCGCCGGCCCTCCTGGCGAGCGCCCTCGAGTTCCTCCTCGAGGGCCTCCACCTCACCAAGCGGCTGAACAAGGACGCCTCGGGGGCCCGGGCCCTCTACCGGAGCCGCAAATGACCGCCCGCTACGACTACTCCCGCTGGGACGGCACCCAGGAGTTCGCCGACCTCGACGCCGACGACCTCCTGTCGGGCCTGACCGACGACCTCCTGGCGCAGGGCGACCTGACCGATGCCCTGCGGCGGATGCTGCGGGGCGGGATGCGCACGGCCGACGGCGAGCGGGTGATGGGCCTGCGTGAGCTCATGGAGCGCCTGCGCCGCCGCCGCCAGGAAGTGCTCGACCGGGGCGACCTGAGCGGTGAGTTGGCGCGCATCAACGAGGCCCTGAACGAGGTGCTGGGCGACGAGCGCGAGGCCCTCGACGAGCTGGCCGACGAGGCGCAGGCCTCGGGCGACGAACGGCGCCAACAGGTCACCGACAACGTGGTGTCCGAGAAGCGCATGGCCCTCGACCTTCTCCCGAACGACCTCGCCGGGAAGGTCCGCGAGCTCCAGCACTACGACTTCGTCTCCACCGAGGCCCGGGAGCGCTTCGAGGAGCTGATGGAGGAGCTCAGGAAGGAGGTGGCCGACACCTACTTCAAGGGCGCGACCGAAGCGCTGAGCTCGACCGACCCGGCCCAGCTCCAACGGATGCGCGACGCCTTCGACGCGCTCAACCAGATGATCGAGCAGCGCGAGCGGGGCGAGCCGCTCGACCCCTCCTTCGAGGACTTCATGTCCCAGTTCGGTGACATGTTCCCGGGCGACCCGCAGAGCCTCGACGAGCTCTTGGAGCAGCTCGCGGCCCGCATGGCGGCGGCGGAAGCCATGTGGCGGTCGCTCTCGCCCGAGCAGCGGGACCAGCTGCGTCAGCTGGCCGAACAGCTCCTCGAGGACATGGACCTGCGCTGGCAGCTCGAGCGCCTCGCCGGCAACCTCGCGGGGGCCTTCCCGGGGCTCGGCGGGAACCAGGGCTACGAGTTCACCGGGGACGCCCCCATGGGCCTGTCGCAGGCGACCGACGCCACGGCCGAGCTGGCCGAGATGGACCGCATCGAGTCGGTCCTGCAGTCGGCCAACTCGCCGGCTGCCCTTTCGGAGATCGACATCGACGAGGTGCGTCGGCACATGGGTGAGGACGCCGCCCGCTCGCTCGACCGCCTGGCCCGGCTGACCCGGACCCTCCAGGAGGCCGGGCTCATCGAGCAGAAGGGAGACCGCACCGAGCTGACCCCGAAGGGCGCCCGCCGCATCGGCCAGCGGGCCCTCTCGGACCTCTTCGCCCAGATCAACCAGGACCGCATCGGGGAGCACCAGATCACGTGGTCGGGGTTCGGCCACGACCGGGAGGAGACGACGAAGCCCTACGAGTTCGGGGACCCGTTCAACCTCCACTTGTCGAAGACGGTGCACAACGCAGTCACCCGCTCCGGCGCCGGCGTACCCGTCCGCCTCGTCCTCGACGACTTCGAGATCGTCGAGACCGAGGCCCTCAGCCGCTCGGCCACCGCCCTCCTCGTCGACCTGTCGATGTCGATGCCCATGCGGGACAACTTCGTGCCGGCCAAGAAGATGGCCATGGCCCTCCATCGCCTCATCAGCACGAAGTTCCCGCGCGACTTCCTCGGCATCATCGGCTTCTCCGAGGTGGCGAGGGAGATCAAGGCCGACGACCTGCCCACGGCCATGTGGGACTACGTCTACGGCACCAACCTGCAGCACGCCCTGACCCTGGCCCGTCGCATGCTGGCCCACGAGCACGGCACGAAGCAGATCATCGTCGTGACCGACGGCGAGCCCACCGCCCACATCGACGACCACGGCGAGGTGTTTTTCGCCTACCCGCCGGTGGCCGAGACCCTCCGGCGGACGATGGCCGAGGTGCTGCGGTGCACCAGGGCCGGGATCACCATCAACGTGTTCGCTCTCGACCTCGAGCGGACGCAGTACCCGTTCGTGGACCAGATCGCCCGCATCAACGGGGGACGGACCTTCTACACGTCACCCGACTCCCTCGGCGGCTACGTGCTGGTGGACTTCCTCCAACACCGTCGGATCATCCGCTCGGCCACCGGCTGAGCAGCCCCATCGTTCCGGCCCCCGGGCCGGGGCACCCCTGGTGGCCGACACCCCAGCCGGCTCGGTTGCCGGCCGGCCCGGTGTCGAGCGCCGGGCGAGGGAGCGAGACAGCGGCACGAAGACCGTTCCGAGGCGCCTGACCAGGGAATTCCCACGCCGGTCGCGAGCCGATCCAAGACCCCCTTGCGCTCGGGTCCCGAATGGTGAAAGATGACACCACTGTAGTTACACGGATGGCACATTGGGTGGATGAGGGGAGGCGAACGATGGACATCGTGTCGCTGCTCTACGAACGACAGGAACGGAGCTGGCAGGCCCAGGCGAACTGCATGGGGGTCGACCCGGACCTGTTCTTCCCGGAGCGGGGGGCCTCGACCAGGGAGGCCAAAGAGGTCTGCCGGGGGTGCGTCGTCCGTGAGGACTGCCTCGAGTACGCCCTGGCCAACGGCGAGAAGTTCGGCATCTGGGGCGGGATGAGCGAGCGGGAGCGCCGCCGCCTCCGCCGGGCCCGGGCCCTCCAGCGCCGGGCCGCTATGACGGCGTCGTAGGCCCCCGTCCGGCCAGCCGGGCCTCGATCGTGGCCGTCGGGCCGAGGTCGAGCTCCGTCCAGCGGTCCTCGGGCACGGCCCGGAGGACGGACTCGGGCAGGAGGCCGACCAGCTCGGCCCGGTCCACCTCCCCGCCGCCTCGGCGCACGAGCTCGGCGACCCGGTCGTAGACCAGGGCGGGACCCAGGTCCGCCGGGTCGAGCAGGTTGCACGACACCTGGACCTGGGCGCCCACCGCCAGGCCGAGGGCCCGCACCGACGGGCCCCGCACGGCCCGGGCCACCCGCTCGGCCAGGTCCAGCTGCCCCCGGGCCAGCCAGACGTTGTAGGCCACGAGCGCTGGCCGGGCCCCCACGGCGCAGGCCCCGGCGCTCTGGTGGGGCCGGTCGGGTCCGGTGTCGGGCCGGAGCGCGGCGAACGCCGCCCGGCGCACCTCGGGCAGCGTCCGCACACCGCCCCCGGGCAGAGGTCCGTAGAGGAAGCAGGGCAGGCCGAGCTCGGCGCCGGCCCAGGTGGCGAAGCGGTCCCGGGCGGCCGCTGCGTCGTCCAGGGTGGCGCCGCCGAGGGGCACGAACGGGACCACGTCGGCCACACCGAATCGGGGGTGGACGCCGGCGTGGAGGCGCAGGTCGAGCAGGGTCACGGCCTCGGCCACGAGAGAGCGAACGGCCGCCTCCAGCTCCGATCCCTGGGCGGCCAGCGTGAAGACGGCCCGATGGTGGTCGGGGTCAGCGTGAAGGTCGAGGAGGGGCGGGCCGCAGGCCGTGGCCAACCGGTCGAGGAGGGAGGGGTCGCGGCCCTCGCTGACGTTGGCCACGCACTCGAGGAGCATCAGCCACCCCAGGGGTGACGCGTCAGTGAACGGACACCAACGCGTGGGTGAAGGAGAGTGAGGCTGGGCCGTGCCGGGTGCGGCCGCCACTGCCGCCGCCGGAGCGGCAGCACACGCTCTGGGTCAGGTGCCGACGGCGACCTGAGCAGTGCGACGGCGACGAAGGATGCGGCGCCGCTCCCGCTCCGACCGTCCGCCCCAGACGCCGTGATCGATTCGGTTCGCGAGGGCATACTCTAGGCATGCGTCGGCGACTGGGCATTCGGCGCAAATCCGCTGCGCCTCCTGCACACCGAGTCCGTCACTCGGGAAGAAAACGGCGGGAGGGAGGTCTCGGCATTTGCCGCTTGCCATCCATTCAGTGTCCATCGGGTCACTCCCTTCTCACTGTCGAGTGTAAACGGCCGACCTCCCGAAATCCCCCCTCAAATGTGCCATCACACGGTAAAAGTTTGCTAAAGAGCGAGCTTGGAGGGCCATGAACGAGTCGCCGACGACGCCCGGCGAAAACGAGCCCCCCGCAGCACCGAACCCGCCGCAAGCCGATTCTCCGGACGGTTTCCCCGCGCCGCGACCCGACGCGGCCGCCGACGAGGGACGCGAGGCGCCACCGCCGCCGGTCCCGCCCGAGCCGACCTCGACGCGACCGCTCCTCCCACCGCCCGTCCCACCCGAACCGCTGGCCGCGCCCGCGCCTCCGCCGCCGGTCCCGCCCGAGCCGATCTCGACCCGGCCGCTCCCGCCCCCGCCCGTCCCGCCCGAACCGCTGCGACAAACGCCGCCGCCGCCGCCGCCGCCGCCGCCGCCCGAGCCGCCACGCCGCAGCCCCCTCCCGCCGCCGCCGGTCCCACCCGAGCCGCATCACCCCGGCACGCTCCGGCCCTCGCCTCCCGCCTACGGGTCGCCGTACGTGCCGCCCGGGCAGAGCTGGGCCGGCCCACCCGGCTACTACGTCCCGGGCATCTGGGTGCCCCGCGTGGAGCGGGTGCGCCACACCCTCACGGTCCGCAACTGGGTCCTCGTCGTCGTGCTGACCGCGGTCATCGCCGCGGCGGGCGGCGGCTTGATCGGGGCCACCGTGGCGCTTCGCAGCCAGAAGACGGTGGTCGAGAAGTTCTTCCCGAACCAGAGCGCCATCGTCCACCCGGCCGACGTGCAAGAGGTGCTGGCCAAGGTGGAGCCGGCCGTCGTGTCCGTCGACACCACGGTCGTCACCGGGAGCGGCAACAACGGCCTCATCGAGGGGGCCGGCACGGGGATGATCCTCACGCCCGACGGCGAGGTGCTGACGAACGACCACGTGGTGGCCGGGGCCACGACGGTGACCGTGACGCTCTTCGGCCAGAACGACCCGCTCCCCGCCCGGGTCATCGGCACCGACCCGTCCCAGGACATCGCGCTCATCCAGATCGACAACCAGCACGGCCTGCCGACGGTCACGCTCGGCAATTCGGCCACGGCGCGGGTCGGCGACGACGTGCTCGCCATCGGCAATGCCCTGGCGCTCGCCGGGGGCCCCACCGTGACCGAGGGGATCGTCTCGGCGAAGGGCCGGTCGCTGCAGGCGCAGAGCCAGCTGACCGGTTCGAGCGAGAACCTCGCCGGTCTCCTCCAGACCGACGCAGCCATCAACCCCGGGAACTCAGGCGGCCCGCTCGTGAACTCACGTGGACAGGTGATCGGCATGAACACGGCCGTCGCCGCGAGTAGCTCGGGCAACGCCCCGGCACAGAACATCGGTTTCGCCATCGCCATCAACACCATCAAGCCCCTCATACCGCAGCTGTTGGACGGCGGCACCGGGGGCGTGCCGACGTCGACCACGACCACGGCGCCGTCGGCGAGCCAGACGGCGTACATGGGGGTGCTCGTCGCGACGGTGACGCCCGCCCTCGCCCAGAGCCGACACCTGACACCGACGAGCGGCGCCCTCGTGCAGGCGCTGGCCCACGGCGGCCCGGCACAGAGCGCCGGCATGAAGGTGGGTGAGGTGATCGTCTCGGTCGGCGGGGCCACGGTCAGCGGCGTGGACACGCTCAAGGCGGCCATCGACGCGCACGAGCCGGGCCAGACGGTCTCGGTCGTGGTCTACGAGGGAGCCGTGCGGCACACGCTGTCGGTCACGCTCGCCTCCGAACCCAGCGCCTGACGGTCCGGCGTCGTCGCTGGGTTACGCTGACCGACTGTCCGTCGCCCCGGGAGGTGCCATGTCCGACGCCGAAGTCGAAGAGGAGGAACCACAACCTCCGGTCGGCCACGTCCGGGTCGTCTACCTCGGGCCGGTGGCCCCCCACTGGGAGTTTCAGTCTGACTCCGGGGCCCCCGAGATGATCGACGCGTTCAGGGACCGGGTGCTGGCCCGACTGGTGCTCCTGCCCCCCCACGACCCCCAGTTCCGGCGCAACCGGGAGCGGGTGGTGCGCGACGCCGAGCGGGAGAACCTCACGCTCGAGTGGGACCTCGGCTTCCCCGAAGAGACGGAATCGACGGAGTAGCGGAGTAACAGAAGGAAGGTGCGCTCAGGCCTCGAGCTCGTCCGGCCCGCCCATGTCGGGCAGGTCGATGCGCTCGAGCCAGAGCCCCGGGGCGTCCACCTCGGGTGGCGTCGGGAGCGCCCGGGCGTCGGACCAGAGACGGGCCAGCCCCTCCTCGCCCGCCCGCTCGACCACGCCACGCACGAACGCCGCCCCCCGGTCCACCTGCTCGCGTGACAGGTCGAGGCCGAAGAGGGCCCCGGCTCCCTGCTCGCCCTTGGCCTCGGTGATCCGGTAGCGGTACCAGGCCTCGGTGAGGGCCGGCGCCGAACCGGTGAGGCGGGCGGCGATGCCCGCGGTGACGTGGTCCACGTAGCCGCCGAGGGCACTCGTCAACGCGGCGAGCTGGGCCGAGGTGGCCCGCTCGCCCGGGGTGAGCAGGTCGGCGAGCAGCGCTTCGGGGTCGGAGAGGAACTGCTGGAGGTCGAGGGCGTCGCCCTCGGCGCCGAGCTTGTCGGCGATGGCCTGCTGCGCGGCCGCCGACTCGCTCGCCGCCTCGTCGAGCAGCTCCAGCAAGCGGACGGCCACGTGGGGCCGTGAGAGCACGAGGTGGGTCGTCAGCTCCCGCACGCACACCCAGAGCTCGGCCTCCTCGGTGGGCAGGCTCCAGTCGCTGGCGAAGACGGCCACGTTCTCGGGCACGACGAGCAGCTCGTCCGACCGCGGCCAGGGCACCGGCAGCGCGTACTGTCCGAGGGCCCGACGGGCCAGGTGGCCGGTGGCCGAGCCGAACTGCAGGCCCACGATGACCGGGCCCATCGTGGCGGCCACCCGACCGAGGAGCTCCTGGAAGCCGGCGCCGGTCGACTGGTCGCCGAGGCCGACCGGGAGGTCGAGGCCCGACGGGGTCGGCGCACCGGGCGGCGGCACCGCGAGGGCCACGAGGTCCTCGATGAGGGGCCGGTAGGCGTCGAGGGCCCGCAGGGCCCACGTGCCCCGGCTCACGGGGACGAACGAGAGGCGGCCGGCCGAGGGCAGGCCGGTGGCCTCGGACACGTGGAGCTCGGCCACCCGGGCCAGCTCCTCCAACTTGATGCGGCGGAGCGGGTCGGGGTTGGTCTCGGTCTCGCCGTCGGTGGCCACCGAGTGGGCGAGCGACCGGGCGGCGTCCACCCAGGCCCCCGTGCCGCCCGGCGCGCTGCCGAGCATCTTCAAGAGGTCGCCGAGCAGCCCCTGCAGCGGTGCTCCGGGGTCACCGGGATCGTTCATACCCATAGGACGGTCCTAGCCATTCGCGAGTCGTTCACAGCCTACGGGCGCGAGGCGAGGTGCACCGCGAGCAGGTGCTCGGTGCCGCCACGGTCGACCGACAGCTCGACCGAGGTGCCCGGGGGGAGGAGATAGAGGCGGAGGCGCAGCTCGGCCATCGAGCGCACCGGCTGGCCGTCCACCCCCTGAATGACGTCGCCCGGCTGGAGCACCTGGGCGGCGGGGCCGTTCGGGTTGACCTTCTCCACCATGGCGCCGCCGCCCCACGACGGCGTGCTCGCGCCGTCGCCCGTGGGGACGGCGGCCGTGGTGGCCGCCCCCGGCGTGGCCGCCCTCCCGGGCGCGATGTCCCGGGCCGTCACGTCGAGCCAGCCGTGGCGGACCTTGCCCCGGGTCGCCAGGTCCTGGCTCACGCCGGTCACGAGGGCCGACGGCAGGAAGACCTCGGCCGTCGCGCCGCTCGCCGAGGCGGCGTGCTTCTCGAAGATGCCGAGCACCGACCCGTCCGGGGCGAGGAGGGCGTCGCCCGACCAGGCCGGCACGTAGGTGGCCACCGCGGCCACCGCGGCGAGGCCCTCGGCCCCGCCGTTCACAACGGGGGAGGCCGCCGACCGGATGGTGCCGGGCGACCACTCGGTCAGGTTCGCCTGCCCCGAGGGGCTCGGCCGGACGCCCATCACCATGACCGGGCCGCCCGTCGAGACCTGGGCCTGGGTGAACGGGGCCGCCGGCACGTGGACCGTCACCTTGAGGAGGGCCACGTCGGACTGCCGGTCGACGCCGACCACGGTGGCCCGGGTGCGCCGGCCGTCGCCGGCCTCGGCGTAGACCGCGGTGGCCCCGGCCACGGCTTCGGCGGTCGTGGCGAGGAGGCCGCCGCTCGTCACGGCCACCGCGCAGGCCTCGGTGGTCCCATTGGCCCGGACCACCTGGATCGGGAGCATCGAACGCCCGACGGTCGCCGCGGCGCTCGGCACGGGGAGGGCGGAGCCGCCGCTCGAGGAGTCGACGGCGGTGACGGCGGTCGTGCCCGGGGAGGCCGCCGGGGAGCCGCCGTTGTCGGCGCTCATGAGGAGGAGGACCCCGCCGATGACGACGGCGGAGGCCGCGGTGCCGACGAGGGCGCTCTGCCACAGGCGGTGCTGGCGGCGGGCAGACACGACGGCCGAGGCCGAGGCGCGCCCGTCGGGCGCGTCCGCGCTCGAGTCGGCAGAGGCGCGCCACAGCTCGGAGGGGTGTCGCCAGAGCCGGTCTTCGGGCGGGATCCAACCCTTCAGGACCGCGTCCTCGGGGCTGTCGTCCTTCGACGCGTCCTCGAACGCATCGTCCTTGCGCCGGCTCTCTCGACCCCCCTGGGCCGCGTCGTCTGGACCAACCCCTTCGGGGTGAGGGCCACCTGGGGTCACGGCCCCGAAGGTTACCGAGGCACCCGGCGTGGTGGAGGTCGCCCTGGCCCTACCATGACGCAGTGGCCAGGGACCTTGCGATCGACCTCGGCACCGCCAACACCCTCGTCTACGCCCGTGGTCGAGGCATCGTCTTGAACGAGCCGACGGTCGTCGCCGTCGACGTGCGGACCCGTCACGTGCTGGCCATCGGGGCGGAGGCCTGGAAGATGATCGGCCGCACCCCGGGCTACATCGTGGCCGTCCGCCCCATGCGCCAGGGGGCCATCACCGACTTCGAGATCACCGAGCGCATGCTCCGCGTGCTCCTCCAACGGGTGGGCGTGGGCAAGCTCAACCGGCCCCGGGTCCTCATCTGTGTGCCCTCGGCCATCACCGCGGTCGAGCGGCGGGCGGTGAAGGAGGCCGCCCGCCACGCCGGCGCCTCGGCCACCTATCTCATCGAGCAGCCCATGGCGGCGGCCATCGGGGCCGGACTCGCCATCCAGGAGCCCGTCGGCTCGATGGTGGTCGACGTGGGCGGTGGCACCTCGGAGATGGCCGTCATCTCGCTCGGCGGCGTCGTGGCCATGCGGGCCATCCGCTGCGGCGGCTTCGACATGGACGCAGCCATCCAGGCCTACGTGCGCAACGAGTACGGGGTGGCCATCGGCGAGCGCACGGCGGAGGCTCTGAAGTTCGCCATCGGCTCCGCCTACCACTACGAGGGGGAGCGGGACGCCGAGATCCGCGGCCGGGAGATCACGACCGGGCTGCCCAAGACGGTGCGCCTGTCGCCCCCCGAGATCCGCGAGGCCCTCGAGGACTCGGTGCTCCAGATCGTGTCGGCCGCCGCCACCTGCCTCGGCGACGCGCCGCCCGACCTGGCCCAGGACATCATCTTCGAGGGCATCCACCTCGTCGGCGGGGGGTCGCTCCTGCGGGGCATGAGCCAGCGCCTCGCCAACGGGACGTCGGTCCCCGTCCACCTCGTCGACACCCCGCTCGAGTGCGTGGCCCTCGGGGCCGGCCGCTGCCTCGAGGCCTTCGACCGACTGCGGCCGATCTTCGCCGCGGCCGAGCTCTGAGCCGAGCTGAACGACGCGCTTAGCCCTCGAGGAGCGTCTCGGCCGCCTGGCGCACCTGCCAGTCCTTGTCGGCCAGCGCCGCCTGCAGGGCCGCCTCGACCTCGGGGCCGCTGAAGGCGGCGAGGGCCACGACGGCTCGCCGGCGCACCGGGGGCCGGTCGTCGAGCGCGCCGAGCACGGCGGCCCGCCCGTCCGGGTGGCCGAGCGCCCCGAGGGCGGCCACCGCCGCCTCCCGGCACCGAGCGTCGGGATGACCGGCCACCACCATCGAGAGCCGGCCCACCGCGGCGACGGCTCCCCGTTCGCCGAGGGCCGCCGCCGCCGCCTCGGTCACGAGCGGGTCGGGGTCGTCGAGGCGGGCCACGAGGGACTCGTCGACGTCCTCGCCCGACGGTCCTCGGCCAGCCTCCTCGCAGGCCCGCCGGCGCACGACCGCCGCTTCGTCGCCGAGGGCGGCGAGGAGGTCGGCGGCGGTGAGCGAACCGAGGCGGCCGAGGGCACCGACCGAGAGGGCGCGCACCATCGGGTCGACGTCCCCCGTACCATGGCGGGCCGTTCCCTCGTCGCCCTGGTGGCCGGCCACGGCCACGGCGCGACGACGGCCCCGGGCGTCGAGCGCACCGTCGCTCTCGGCGCCGCTCCCCTCCGGAGGTTCCATGCAAGGATCGTCGCGCACCGTCATGAGCACGAACGACAGCGACTTCCCGTCCGTCCTCCTGCGCCAGCCCCCGAAGTCCCACCGGGGCTGGAAGATCCTTATCGGGATCGTCATCGTGCTGATCGTGGCCGTCGTCGTGGCGAGCCACATCAACCTCAACTACTACGCCATCTCGCCGGGCACGGCGCAGCCGGTCGACCCGCTCATCACGGTGCCCCCGGGCCACGGCCACGTGGTGCACGGCCACATCCTCCTGACCGACGTCGACCTCAGCCAGGTGAGCCTCCTTGACTGGATCCCCGACAAGCTCTCCTCGAACACCCAGCTCGTCCCGTCGGGCGAGCTCCTCGACCCCGCCACCACCCCGGCCGAGCTCACGACCCAGGGCTATCTCGAGATGGCCCAGTCCCAGTCCTACGCCAAGACGGCGGCCCTCACCCATCTGGGCTACAAGGTCCCCGAGACCGACGCCGGGTCGCTCCTCTTCGCCGTGGCCCCGAACTCGCCGGCCGGCCGGGCCGGCCTGCAGGTGGCCCAGATCATCAAGGCCATCGACGGGAAGCCCACGCCCAACGAGTGCGCGTTGGCCGGGGTGCTCCATGGCCTCACGCCGGGTCACGTGGCGCAGGTGTCGGTCGAGCAGTCGACCGTGACCCCGAACGCGGTCATCGTGCCTGGCCCGGTCGTGGTGAAGCCGGTGACGCTGGGCACGCCACCGAAGGACATCGGTCCCAGCGACTGCCCCGGCCTGACCGGCCCGCCCCCCGTGTACATGGGGGTCGAGGTGCAGACCCAGCAGGACTACGACTACCCCATCAAGATCTCGATCGACACCGCCGATATCGGCGGCCCCTCGGCCGGTCTGGCGATGACCCTCGGCATCATGGACAAGCTGACGAGCGGTCGCCTCACCGGCGGCCACACCGTGGCGGCCACCGGAACCATCGACCCCCTCGGCAACGTGGGCCCGGTGGGCGGGGTGCCGCAGAAGACGGTGGCCGTGGAGCAGGGTGGGGCCAGCGTCTTCTTCGTACCGAAGGCCGAATACCACGACGCCCTGTCGAAGGCCACGCCCTCGCTCCACATCTATCCGGTGACCTCGCTCGACCAGGCCCTGAAGGTGCTGGAGCACCTGGGTGGTCACCTGACCGTGCCGAAGAGCGCCGGGGCCCCCGCGGCCGCCTGAGCACCTCCGGAAGGCCCGGCTGGCGAACCGTCCCCCTCGGCCCGGCTGGTCGTAGTCTCTCGGCATGTCCGCCGACCGGCCCGCCGCCCGGATCTCGTCGAGCGAGGTGGCCCGGCGCACGTTCGGCATGGTCCGACGGGGCTTCGACCCCGAAGAGGTCCGGGCCTACCTCGAGGTGGTGGGCCGGGAGCTGAGTGCCTACGACGAGCGTGAGGAGCGCCTCCGCGAGGCGCTGCACGCGGCGGACGAGCGGGCCAAGCACCCCGTCGTGAACGAGGACATGCTCACCGCTGCCCTCGGTCAGCAGAGCGCGCAGGTGCTCCGCCACGCGCACGAAGAGTCGTCGCGCATCGTGCAGCAGGCCGAGGAGGCGGCGGCCGGCCTCCTGCACGACGCCCAGCAACAGGCCAACGACCTGCAGGTGCGGGCGGAGGCGGCGGCGGCCGAGCGCATCGCCCAGGCCGAGCTGGCGGTGGCCGGCGTGCGGTCCCAGGCGGAGGGCGAGGTCCACCGGGAGCACGAACAGGCCCGCTCGGAACACGAGGCCGTGCTCACTGCGGCGAGGGACCAGGGCCGGGCCATGATCGAGAAGGCTCAGGAGGCCCGGCGCCGGGTGCTCACCGACCTCGCCCAACGACGGCGCCTCCTCCAGGTCCAGATCGAGCAGCTGCGGGCGGCCCGGGACCGGCTGGCCGAGTCGGTCCTGTCGGTACGGGGCTCGGTGGACGCCATCGTCGGCGGCCTGGCCAACGCCGACGACGAGGCCCGGGCCGCCGCCGCCGAGGTCTCCCGCCGCCTCTCCGCCGAGACGCCCGAGCCCGAGGGCCAGCTCGCCGAGCTCGAAGCCGACATGGACGAAGAGCCGGCGCCCGAGGCCGCCCCGCCGCCTGAGCCGCCGCCCGCGCCGGTGGTGAGCCGCGAGCCGCCGGGCGAGCCGCAGTCCGCCCCGGTGGTGAGCCGCGAGCCGCCGACCGAGGCGGGGCCGGGCCCGTCGGGGGGCGAAGGCCCGGCCGGCCGCCAGTCCGTCGAGGACCTCTTCGCCCGGATCCGGGCCAGCCAGGCGACCGGCGACGCCGGGGCCGAGGGACAAGCCGAGCGGGCCTCGGGCGGCGTGGCCACGTTGGCCGTGCCGGCCCCGCCCGACGTCCCCACGGTCGAGGCCGTCGTGGAAGAGCAAATGCTGGTCGACACTGGCCCCGACGCGGTGCTGCTCGAGGCACGCACCGAGCTCCTCCAACCGGTCACCACCCAGCTGGCCCGCCGACTGAAGCGGGCCCTCCAAGACGACCAGAACCGACTCCTCGACCGGCTGCGCAGCCGCTCGGCCGCCGGCACGCCCGACGACCTCTTCCCCGAGGACGAGGAGGCCGCTCTCTACGTCGAGGCCTCGGTGGCCCTCCTCCAGGAGGCGGCCAACGCCGGCGTGGCCTTCGCCGCCTCCCACGGCGGTGGGGTGGCGGCCAAGGCCTCGCCCAGCCAGCTGGCCCGCCCGGTGGCCGGCCGGCTGGCGAGCACCGTCGTCGCCCCCCTGCGCCGGCGGCTTGCCGGCGAGGACGGGCTGGGCTCGGCCGAGAGCGCCGAGGACACCGTCGAACGGGTGGGGGCGGCCTACCGGGAATGGCGGGGCGAGCGTATCGAGCGCCTCGTCGGTGACGCCGCACTCGAGGCGTTCTCGGCCGGGGTGACCGCCGCCCCGGGCGAGGGCACGGGACTCCGCTGGGTGCTGGCCGGGGACGGCCCGGCCTGCGCCGACTGCGACGACAACGCGCTGGCCGGCGTGGTGCGTGCGGGCGAGGAGTTCCCGACGGGGCACCGGCACCCCCCGGCGCATGCCGGCTGCCGGTGCCTCGTGGTGCCGACCCCGGCGTGACGCGCCCCCCGACCTAGGCTCTTCCCCCGATGCGCACGCCCCAAGACGTCGCGCCCCGCGCCCCGAAGACGCGTGGGCGGGCGAGGTGGTGGATCCTCGCCGCCGTCCTCATCCTGATCGTCCTCGTGGTGTCGCTGCGTTCGCTCGCCACCATCTACACCGACAGCCTCTGGTTCTCCTCGGTCCACCTCCACTCGGTCTGGTCGACGCTCCTCGCGGTGAAAGTGGGCCTGTTCGCCTCCTTCGGGGCCATCTTCTTCGTGGTCCTCTGGGTGAACCTCCTCGTCTGTGACCGCCTGGCCTCGGCCGAGCCGACGACCGAGCCCGACGACGAGCTGGTCCGGCGCTACCAGCAGGCCGTTCGGCCCTACGCCGGCCGGGTCTACGCCCTGCTCGCCTTCGTGTTCGCCCTGGTGGCGGCGTCGGGCACGGTCGGGGAGTGGCAGAACTGGATCCTCTTCACCCACGCCCAGTCGTTCCCGGCCACCGACCCGCAGTTCCACAAGAACGTGGGGTTCTACGTCTTCAAGCTGCCCTTCTACTCGTTCCTCGTGAACTGGGCGCTCGTTTCTTTGGTCGTGATCCTCGTGGTCACGGTCATCTTCCACTACCTGAACGGCGGCATCCGGGCCCAGCGGGTCTCGCCCCGGGTACGTCCGGCGGTCAAGGTCCACATCTCTGTGCTGCTGGCCGCGATCGCTCTCGTCAAGGCGGCCGGCTACCTCGTCCAGCGCTGGCACCTCATGACCTCGACCAACGGGGTGGTCGAGGGGCCCGGCTACACGGACGTCCACGCCCGGCTCCCCGCCCTGGAGCTCCTGTTCTTCATCTCGCTCTTCGCCGCGGCCATCCTCCTCTGGAACATCCGTCGCCGCGGCTGGACCCTCCCGGTGCTCGCCATCGGCATCTGGGCCTTCGTGGCCCTCGTGATCGGCGTGATCTACCCGGCCGTCCTCCAGCTCGTGAAGGTCAACCCGGCCCAGAGCACGCTCGAGGAGCCCTACATCGCCCGCAACATCGCGGCCACCCGAACCGCTTACGGGATCAACGACGTGCAGTCGTCGCCATTCGAGGGCAACACCTCGGTCCCGAAGGCGGCCGTCGCCGCCAACGAGACCACCATCAACAACATCAGGATCTGGGACCCCGACCCTTCGCTCTCCCTTGTGGACTTCCAGAAGCGCCAGGAGCTGAAGGGCTACTACACGTTCCAGTCGGTCGGGGTCGACCGCTACACCATCAACGGCCAGCTGACCCCGGCCGTCGTCGGCGTGCGCCAGGTCGACACCTCGTCGCTCGCCGCGTCCTCCTGGGTCCTCACGCACCTCGAGTACACCCACGGCCAAGGCCTGGCTCTGGCCATGGCCAACCGGTCCACGAGCGACGGCTTCCCGGTCTACGGCATCCAGAACGTGCCCTCGCAGTCTGACCCGGGCCTGCCGGACGTCACCCAGACCGACGTCTACTTCGGGCTGAACGACCCGGGCTACGTGGTGGCCAACACGAAGCAGGCCGAGCTCGACTACCAGCTGCCCGACGGGGCGAACCGCTTCACCCACTACAAGGGCACGGGCGGCGTGGCCCTCAACAACTTCTTCACCCGGGCCGCCTTCGCGCTCCGCCTCGGGTCCTTCGACGTCCTCGTCTCCAACCTCATCACGCCCCAGTCGAGGATCATGTTCGTCCGCGACGTGCAGGAAATGGCCCAGAAGGCCGCCCCGTTCCTCTCGTTCGACGCCGACCCCTACGCCGCGGTGGTGAACGGCCACATCGACTGGATCCTCGACGGCTACACGACGACCGACCAGTACCCGTACTCCCAGAACGCCAACACCCAGCAGGTGCCCCCCGGAAGCGGCCTCCCCGGCAGCTACAACTACGTGCGCAACTCCGTGAAGGTGGTCATCGACTCCTACTCGGGGAAGATGACCTACTACGCCATGGACCCGAAGGACCCGATCCTGCGGGCCTACATGTCGGCCTTCCCCGGCATGTTCAAGCCGGCCTCCCAGATGAGCACCCAGCTACGGGACCACCTGCGCTACCCCGAGGACATCTTCTCGATCCAGGCCGCCATCTTCGGCCGCTACCACATCACCTCGCCGGAGGACTTCTACACCGCGGCCTACGCCTGGAACCTCTCGCCCACGGCCGGCGTCGGCTCCCCCGACAACGCCCTCACGGTCACGATCACGACGAACGCCCAAGGCCAGCCGGTCCAGGGCAACCTCGTGCGGATGTCTCCCGTCTACCAGGTGCTCCAGCAGCCGGGGGAGGCGAGCCAGGGCCAGGAGTTCACGATCACGGACGTCTTCGTGCCGGCGGGTAATTCCCAGGGCTCGAACAACAGCCAGAACCTCATGTCGGCGTTCATCGTCGGTGACGCCAACCCCGGCCACTACGGGGAGCTCCACGTCTACAAGACGCCAGTGAGTTCGAGCGTGACCGGACCGGCGTTGGCCGACTCGGAGATCCAGAGCGACAAGACGGTCTCTCATGAGACCACCCTGCTGGGTTCGAACGGGTCCCATGTGGTACTCGGCAACATCCTGCCCGTCCCGATTGACAACGCCATGATCTACGTCCGCCCGATGTACGTGGAGTCGACGGGCAACCCGACCCCCCAGCTCACCTACGTGATCGCGGTGCTCGGCCAGAAGGTGAAGATCGACACCTCCCTCCAGGCCGTGCTGAGCGACATCCTCGGCACGAACACCTCGTCCCCGTCGTCATCCCCGAGCAGCGGGACGAAGACCGCAGGTCAGACCCAGGCCGAGCAGTACCTGCAGCAGGCGCAGAACGACTACAACATGGCGCTCCAGGCCCTGGCCGCGTCGAACCTGACCGCTTATGCCCAGGACATCCAGAACATGGAGACCGCGGTGAAGAACGCCCAGCAGGCCCTCCAGAGCTCGTCCGGCCCGTCGACGGGCACCACGACGACCACGACCCAGAAGCCCGCGACGACCACGACCACGGGGAAACCGCCGGCGTCCACCACCACGACGACCACCCAGAAGGCGAGCGCCACCGCGGCCTCGAGGCGGCGCACGGGGACCAGATAGGGGTCCGCAGGCGCCGCCGACCTGGGGCGTGGGATGATCGGGGCGACGGCGCCCGTCGGGCCCGCCCGGACCGCCAGGAGGCGAGCACATGGGACTCCTCGACAAGGTCAAGGAAGGCGCGGCCTCGGCCACCGCGGCGGCCAAGGACGCCGCCCAGAAGGGCCAGGCGAAACTGGACTCGGTCCAGACCAAGAAGGCGTCGGACGCCCTCCTGCGTGACCTTGGTGCGGCGTACTACGCGCAATGGACCAAGCGGGGGGACGAGAACGCCAACGCGGCGGTGATCGAGCGGCTGGTCGGAGCCCTGCAGAAGCACGAGGACGAGCACGGCCCGATCGACCTCACCATCACGGAGACCGGTAGCGGCAGCGGCGGCATACCGGAGAGCGGCAGCGGCGGCATACCGGAGAGCGGCAGCGGCGGCATACCGGAGAGCGGCAGCGGCGGCATACCGGAGAGCGGCAGCGGCGGCATCCCCCAGAGCGGCAGCGGCGGCATCCCGCAGAGCGGCAGCGGCGGCATCCCGCAGGCGTAGCCCCGTGCGGCACCCTTGGCGCCGCGACTACAGTGAGGACTCACGACGCGGGGTGGAGCAGTCTGGTAGCTCGTCGGGCTCATAACCCGAAGGTCGGAGGTTCAAATCCTCCCCCCGCCACCAAGAGTCGTTCTTGTAATGAGCGGCAAAGCGTTATCGAAAGCCCTGGATCTGGTTCAGATCCGGGGCATTTTCGACTCTGGGACGCTCCGGCGTCGACCTGAGCGACCCCGCGCACTCTTGAACCAGACACTCGCAGCGCGACGATGCCACTTCTTCCCATGCCGACCTGCTTATGAGCGCGCTGACGCCCGGCCTTGCGTCCGGGCCGTGATCGATTGGCGTCGGGAGGAGCTATGGACCGGCGCGCGGCGAGCCGAGGAACTCGAGACCCTTCGGACCCCGAGGCGTGGGCAGAGCAAGGACCGGCGCCATGGTGTCTGCGTCGTCGGTCTCGTCTCTCCTGCGGGACATTCCCCAAGTCGGCAGTGCAGCGAGTGCCAGCTTGGCCCCCCAGGTGCGCTGGGCGTGGCAGTTGTGAGCGATCACGGCAAAGGTGGCGACGAGGGTCTCTCGGACGAGACCGACGAAGTGGTGGTAGCCGTGGCCCCAGTTGGCGAGAGAGGGGTGCTTGAACGAGCCGAAGGCACCTTCCACCCGGTCCCGGGCGTTCCAGCGACGGAACCACTCGGCCTCGCCGAAGGCCACGTCCTGATAGAGGCCGAGGTCTTCTCTGGTGATGACCTTCGTGGCCTGGGTGCAACACCTGACCCTCGGCATGCCGGTCTCCGGGTCGGCGGCAGGCGTGCCGTCGGCTTTCACACAATGGGGACAACCACCGATCGCCCGCTGTGGATCCCAGTGGGGGAAGCGGAACTGGCGGCTGCCGTCATCCCGGAAGCCGGTGTTGGGCTTCATCTCGAAGCGCCTGCGCTTGGTGACCTCGACCGAGAACGCCGTGTACTGGGCCTTCCGGGCTGGGAACCGAGGAAACGAGAGCTCGGCCAGTTCGTCGGGGATACACGGACAGTAGGGCCGACCGTCGACGAAGGTGACCCCACCCAGCAGACGTCGACCAGCCTGGTTCGTGCGGTGGAGGCGGAAGATGGGCGAGGCGCCAAGCTCGCGGATCGGGTGCTGCCAGTCGCCCGGGTTGGCGCTGTAGGCCGGGTCGGCCACGACATCACCGAGGGGCTGCCGATGGTCCGATCGGGCGATATGCACCAGGGAGAGCAGTGGCAGGGCGGCGGTCGCCGGCAGGGCCGGTGCCGGGGTCACCGAGATGGCCTCGATCACCGGCGCGGCGTTGGCGGTCGAGACCGTGAGAGCGTGAAGGGCCACCCCGTAGACGCTCTTGGCCACGTTGGGCCGTCCCACCCAGGCAGAGCCCGGTCCCCAGGTCTTGGGACCGTTCTTCCTACGGCTGTTGGCCCGCAGCACGGCCAACGGATCACGCACGAACGACGCCTCGCCTTCTTCGACGATCTCGCCCAGCGAGAGCGGTGACCCGGCGTCGCCGTCCTTGCCTCGCCGCTCCACCTTGGCGTGGAGGCCCCCGGGGCGATCCCAGCCCCACTTGAGCGTGGCGTCGACCGCCAGATCGAGCCGGCGGGGGTGGCTCGTGATGGAGGCCTGTACCAGGCGAAACGAGAGCTCACGGAGATCGGCGGCGCGCTCGTTGGCCTCTGCGAAGCTCAGCTCGGGGTCGCACGGGTCGAACGCCGAGGCGATGGCGTGGAAGGCCCGGAGCAGCTGTTGATAGGAGACCTGCTTGGGCCGGCCACGGCGGTCCCGGTAGTCGACGCCGACCAGACGCCTCGTGCGCCAGGTGAGCGAGGCGAGGAGTGTCGGCAGGTTGAGGACGAAGAAGCTCGAACTGGCGAGGCCCAGGAGAACGAAACAGACGAGCGCCGTACGCACCGGGAGCTCGGCCGGGCGCCCCGGTCCTCGGTGGAGGGCCTGGACCCGAGTCTCGACGAAGCTCACGAGCTCTCGGTCACGATCGACGACGGCAAGGGCCTGACGGACGAGGCGGGTCGAGACGACGGTTCGGATGAGGGTCGGATCTCGTTCGATGGGGATGGAACGCCCAAGTGAGCGGGCCTGGGCTGCTTGCGAGCGGTGGCCGTCGGCCGCCGCCAGGGCGCACTCCTTCTCTGAGAGGGGCGAGGACACGAGCCGGCGGGGAGCACTGCCGGGTCAACCCGGCAGGTCGTCCCCGGCTCGCAGGTGCACGAGGAGGTCACCGAAGACCTCGAACGTGGCAACACCGGCCCGCTCCAAGAGCTCGAGCGCGGAGTGCGGCTGCCGGGCGATGGCACAGAGATAGGTGGCCCGCAGGCGCCCGGCATCGAGCACCACCGGCCAGCGGCCCGCCCGGCTCTGGTCGGACAGGTCGTAGACCCGGCTGTGCCGGCTGATCGACCCGCCCAAGAGGTAGCGCCCCGACGTGGCGGCAAGTTCGGAGAGCATCTGAGCGTAGGGGTCGAGCACCGTGACTTGGCGCTCTCGCCAGCAGCCGTCGACGCCGAGGCGCCTGAGCCGGACGGCGACCGCCTCGATCCCTGTGACGACGTCATCGGGCCGGACCTGGGCGGCCTCCTGACCGCTGGCCCCGGCCCCGAGGCAGAGGACCAAGAGAGCGGCCAGGTCGTGGCGGCGCTTAGCCGAGCGGGACCGGGCGGCCAGGTCGAAGAGGACCTCGACGTCGGCGGGTCGGTAGGGGGCCTTGGGCACTCGGGCCTGGTGCTGGCGCTGCTTGACGGCGACGGCTTCGGGGCCGACGACCTTCACCATCGCTCGGAGCACCGAGGCCACCGTGGCCGAGGAGCGGTGTGGGATGACGGCGTCGAGGCGCGAGATGAACTGCTCCACGGTGTCGGGGTGGAAGACCACGTCGTCGCGGAGCGGCAGGTACTCGCTGTCGCACCAGGTGGCGAGGTAGGTGGCATAGCGGACGAGGTCTCTGGCCCGGGCCGGGCTCTCGGGCCGGCACTCGGCCACCGCGGTCCGCACGAGATCCTCCACCCGGTAGAAGCGGGCGGCGTCGACGAGCTCGGGGGTGAACCCGTCCATGATCGTCTGCACCTCGACGGTGGGGTCGTTCGTCACCGTCTCCACCTCTAGGGCATGGCTGTAACACGGGAGCCCTCTCCCAAAGGCCCAGCAACAGCGGGGCTCCGCCGCCCAAGAATCTTGGTAAGAAGCCGTTCATCTGCCCGACCGTTCTGCACAGGAGGTCTCTGGGCTTCACCCGGCGTCGCCACCCGTGCGTCGCTTATGGTGTTTAGTGGTGGTGGGGGCAGCGGAGGACTGGCTCGGGCGGGTTGCCGCCGTGCGCAAATGGTCACGTGGCGATACGCGCGCCCCGCACAAGCCCCTGCTCCTGCTCTTTGCTCTGGGTCGGCTCCAGCAACAAGGTCGAAACGAGCCAATTGCCTACACAGACGCCGAGGAGTCCCTCTCTCACTTACTCGCCGAGTTCGGGCCCCCACACCGAACGACACCCGCCTACCCTTTCGTGCGTCTCGCGGCCGACGGACTCTGGCGCCTCACTACGGCGAGTGGGGAACCCGTAGAGGACCAGCCCGCGGCCCTGCGACGGGCCGAGGCGAAGGGGGAACTCGAGCCCGAATTCGCGTCGGCTCTCCTGAAGGACCCACTGCTATTGGTTCGGGTCGCGCGCTTTCTCTTGGAGTCCGAGTTCCCTGAGTCACTCCAGATGCCGCTCGCCGAACAGGTCGGGCTTGATCTCGATGACGCCGAACTGGCTCGGGTCGTGCCCATCGAAGAGCACCGGCATCGCAGAACGTCCTTTCGAGACGAAGTCTTGGTCGCCTACGAGTACCGCTGCGCCATGTGCGGTTACGAGGGACGCATCGGCGGTGAGGCGGTGGGCCTCGAAGCGGCCCACGTCCAATGGTGGGCCTACGGGGGTCCCGATGAGATTGCCAATGGGCTGGCGTTATGCAGTATGCACCACCTCCTATTTGACCGAGGTGTCATAGGCGTGAACGATCGCCGGACCGTCGTCGTCTCCCGGCACTTCATCGGCCACGACGAAGCGTCTCGCATGGTCGTCTTCGAGCTGCTCTCCAGACCGCTCAGGCCTCCTCAGCCTGGACTCCCCGCAGTGGCGCCGACCCACATCTCCTGGCACCAAGAGCAGGTCTTTCGTGGACCTGCTCGCAACGCAGGCGAAGAATCATGAGCACCGACGACCTCACCCGGGGGCTATACGAACTACTTATCACGGAGTCGCTCGACGCTGAGTTGGCGACTTCAGGAACCAACCTTGTCCCCAAGCGAGAGCGATTGCGGGAGGCCGACGCCGCTGACCGGATCGCCCTGCATGTTGCCCAAGTGGTCCAGCGGGCACTGGACGCCATCGAGGGGCGTGAACGGGTCGAAAGAGGCATCGACCTCGCCAGGGACTTGGTGAAGCGTGTCGAAGCTGCCCTCCCCGCAGGAGTGGGCGACGCTGATGTGCCGATCGGAGCGGGGGAAATTCTGCGGGCACTTCTCCGACGACTACCCGACGGGCGCGAAGAGAGGATCGGCACCCCACTCATACCTCTTCTCGATACGACGCTGCTCACCAACGCGCCTGGCGAGCCGGCAGTGGGAAGTCAGCTGGCAGCTGAAATCGGGTCGGCACATCGGATTGACCTCATTATGGCGTTCGTTCGAGTGACCGGAATCCGCCCCTTGCTGGGCGCTTTGGAGCGCCACTGTGGGGGCGGAGGAACCCTGCGGGTGCTCACCACGACGTACACCAATTCGACTGAACGGGCAGCACTTGACATGCTTCGAGGACTCGGCGCTGAGATCAAGGTTTCCTACGACACGTCCAGCACTCGGTTGCACGCTAAGGCCTGGCTGTTTCATCGACCGTCAGGGTTCTCGACGGCCTATATCGGTTCATCGAACCTCACCCACTCTGCACAAGTCACGGGGCTTGAATGGAATGTTCGGGTATCCGCCGCCCGCAACAAGGATGTCGTAGAGAAGTTTTCTGCCGTATTCGACTCCTACTGGGAGAGTGGTGACTTCGTTCCTTACGATGCCGACCAGTTCGCCGCAGCGACTTCGGCTAGGCGCGATGAATCAACTCTTATTCTGAGCCCGCTTGAGGTCAGGCTCGAGCCATTCCAGGAACGGCTGTTAGAACAGATCGAGATTGCCCGTCGGCGGGGCCGCCACCGCAATTTGCTCGTCTCGGCCACCGGGACCGGCAAGACGGTCATGGCCGCCGTTGACTATGTGCGCCTCCGGGAGCGTCTCTCTCGCTCCCGGCTTCTCTTTGTTGCCCATCGTGACGAGATTCTTGAACAGAGTCGCGCCACCTTCCGCCAGGTGCTCCGTCAAGCCTCATTTGGTGAGCGCTGGGTGGGAGGGGATCGGCCAGAGCGATTCGAATACGTCTTTGCATCCGTCCAGAGCATGGCGGCAGCTGGTCTCGGAGACCTTCCATCCGATCACTTCGACGTGGTGATTGTGGACGAGTTCCATCATGCCGCGGCGCCAACCTACAGCTCGTTGCTCGACCACCTCCGACCAGTCGAACTTCTCGGATTGACCGCCACCCCTGAGCGGAGTGACGGTCTCGATGTCCTGCACTGGTTCGACGGCCGCATAGCTGCGGAACTTCGCTTGTGGGACGCCATCGACCAGCACCGCTTGTCGCCGTTCCACTACTACGGGATCCACGATGGGACCGATCTGCAAGAAGTTCCGTGGAGACGTGGGATTGGATACGACGCAACCGGCTTGACGGCTTGCTATACGGCCAATGACATCTGGGCGCGGCGGGTTATCGCGGAGACCTCTCGTCATGTCGAGAACATCGAAACGATGCGGTCATTGGGCTTCTGTGTGAGCGTGGACCATGCTCGTTTCATGGCACGAGTCTTCTCTGAGGCAGGGCTGCCGGCCGTCGCCGTGTCAGCGGGTACGGGACAGGCTGAGCGGCGATCAGCACTCGCTGAGCTCGAAGCCGGTCGCATTCGAGCAGTGTTCTCGATCGATCTGTTCAATGAGGGGGTTGACGTGCCGGTCGTCGACACGTTGCTCTTGCTTCGGCCGACGGACAGTCCGACTCTCTTCCTCCAGCAGCTTGGGCGCGGACTGCGTCGTGCCCCCGGAAAGACGGTCTGTACGGTGCTCGACTTTGTCGGCCGGCATCGTAAGGAATATCGCCTGGATCGGCGCTACCGCGCCCTGCTGGGTGGCACGCGGAGAGATCTCAGTCGACAAGTGAACCAGGGGTTTGCCTACCTTCCGGCGGGATGTCATCTCGAGCTGGACGAAGTGGCCTCCGATCTTGTTCTTCAAGGTATCCGCGATGCTGTTCCTGACAGATGGACAGCCAAGGTGGACGAGCTGCAGGCCCTCGTCACCTCCGGCCACCAGCCGACGCTTGCGGCCTACCTCAGTGAAGGCGGGCTGGAACTTGAGGATCTCTATGCCGGGAATCGATCCTGGTCGGACCTCCAGGACGCGGTAGGCCTCCCCACGTTGTCCCCCGGCCCCGACGAAGTCGCACTGCGACGTGCCATCGGCCGATTGCTCCACGTCGACGATTCACTACGCCTCGGATTCTGGCGAGCTCTGCTTACTGGCAGCCGACCTCCGAGCCTCGCCGTGCTCGCCGAGCGGGAGCGCAGGCTGGCCCGCATGTTGGTGGTGTCGCTCGCCCGATCGGTGCTTGAGAAGCGTGAGCGCTTCAGCAGCGCCCTCGAGAGGCTCTGGGCACACCCCCAGTTGCTGGCCGAACTGGTTGAGCTCTTTGAGCTGCTCGAGGCCCGTGTGGATCATCTGCAAACGACGCTCAGCTCCCATGATGACGTGCCGCTACTTGTTCATGCTCGCTACACCCGCGACGAGATTCTGGCCGCTTTCGGCGTGGGCGAAGACGAGGCTCGCGTGGCGCCGTGGCAGACGGGCGTGCGCTACGTCGAGAAAGCCGAGGTTGACCTCTTAGCGTTCACGCTCGACAAATCCGGTGGTGGCTTCTCGCCGACCACCCGGTATCGGGACTACGCGATCAGCCAGCGGCTGATTCATTGGGAGAGCCAGGGCGTCACCAGGTCGGACTCTGAGACGGGCCGGCGCTACCAAACCCATGACGACTTGGGTACCTCGATCATGTTGTTTGCCAGGCTACGACAGAATGATCGTGCGTTCTGGTTCCTTGGTCCGGCACATTACGTGAGTCATGAGGGCGAGCGGCCTATGGCCATCACTTGGCGACTCGACCACGCTTTGCCAGGTGACCTGTTTTCGCAATTCGCGGCCGCCGTAGCCTGAGGTGCAACGATCTCAGGCGGTGATCTCCACCGAGCCTCGCCGGCTGGGAAGCCGGATACTCATGAGCCAGGGTCTGCGCCCAAATCGAAGCCATATGCGGAGATCGGGCTGTAATGGCAATCTAAGCCATGCCGATCAGTCGATCCGATCTACCTAGTTACCTCGATCTGATGCTGCCCACTCTGAGAGCGGTGGTTGCGCTCGGTGGCTCTGCACAGGGCAAGGAGATCACGACTCAGGTCCTCGATGAGATAGATCGAATCGATTGGGCTCGTTCATATGCCAAGCTGGGCGGCGCTCTCGAAAGTCCTCGCCGTGGACTCTACATTCTCACTCCCCTCGGCAAGGAGATCTTGAATCTCGAAGCGACAGCGGCATTGGAGAGGCTTCGAGTGTTAGACCGAGCAGTCAAGGCTGCTCGTGCTCAGAATCGTCAAACGGTCCCCGAGAGCGAAGACCCTGTCGAAGATGAAGCTGGCGAGGACACGGCCTGGAGGGATGTCCTCCTCAATCGCCTTCACCGTCTTTCCCCTGAGGGCTTTGAAGAATTCGTCATGTATCTCCTTCGATCCTTCGGACTTGAGTTGACACGTGTTGGGGGAACGGGAGATCAGGGTATCGATGGAATAGGCACAGCCCCGATTAGTCCGGTGCTGACGTCGCGGGTTGCAGTCCAAGTAAAGCGCCATGATCCAACATCAAGCATCAGCAGAGAAGTTGTGGCGCTGTTTCAGAGAGATGCTGCAGCAGCCGGTGCAGAGCGTGCGGTGCTTGTGACCCTAGGGAGGTTCTCCGAACCAGCGGTGGCGTCCCGCTGACGGTGTAAAAAGCGACGAACGCAGGCTCCTGGTTGGTGATGTTACGCGACGGCTGTGACGGTCTCGATGGCCACCTCCTCGTTCGGTTTGGGCGCGATCGACACCGG